>ENA-ORCQ01000118-ORCQ01000118.1-marine-metagenome-genome-assembly--contig:-NODE-118-length-50007-cov-3.779131_pt1 | contig 50007 bp, 38 predicted proteins | sample MGYA00237780_ERZ508510 | MGnify/ENA primary metagenome ERZ508510 (study PRJEB26181, sample SAMN06268981) | marine metagenome | isolation source: Tt an E2 anaerobic enrichment on eucalyptus from sediment...
TTCTCTCGTTTTTTTCTGTAAATCATCGCGACGCTGATTTAACTGGTTTTCCTTTTGTTTTAAACGATTTTCCGAATCATTTACTTTAGCACTTTTTTCAACAATGTATTTTTCGTGATCGGCTTTTAATTGCAAAAACTTCTCTTTTGCCTGTAAAACCTTGTCTTTTTTAATCACATCTCCTTCAGCTTTTGCCTCTTCAATTATCCTTTTCTTCTTTGAATTGAGTGCTCTATTCCAAATTACATAGGCCAATGCACCTCCGACCAAAAAGCCTGCTGCAACACCTATTAATATTTCTAATAAATTCATTTTTAAATTTTTAAACAGTTACTAAAAAACCCGTATAAATATTGCAATTAACTTAATTACAACATCTTATACGGGCTTCGATAAATATATTCTCGTAAATAACTTCACTTATTTCCGATTTTTTTCTTTTAAAAAATCCGAAATATCGTCATTTAAATTTTTCAGTTCTTCAACAAAGAGAGTTTTGTCATCGCGTTGTTGCATTTCTGCATTGTTTAAAGCAATTTCAAATGCAGCCATTGCCAATATGTCTTTCGAGTCTTGTTCACCAAATTGCTCGCGATACTTTTGCATAATCTGGTTCACTCTTTTTGCAGCTATTCGATATCTCTCTTCGTCTTTTAAATTAATGGTTAAAGGGTAACTTTTTCCATCAATTTTAATATTTATTCTAATTTTTTTATTGTCCACCAATCATTACTTGTTTAGTAATGCAATACACTTGTCAATTTCCCGTATTAGTTTATTTATTTTTTGTTTCGCTTCCCTGTTTTCGTCAACTCCCGACAAAAGATGGGTTGCTAATCTTAGTTGTTCTATTTTATGACTCAATTCAGATTTTTCCTTCTTTAAAATTTCAATGTCGCTTTTTAATTCCGACACCTGATTTTCCAGCACACTTTTTTCGTTCTCAACGTTCTCAAATTCAACGAAAAACCGCTGTACGTTATCTTTTAAATTAATCAGAAGGTTTTGTTCTTCCTCTGTCATTTTAGCTGCTTTTCAAAGGCAAAGTTAATATTTTTAACCTATTGTAAAAGTCATTAAAAAATATTGAGTGGAAATATTACAAACACATTTCTGTTAAGACCATCTCTAAGAATTTCTTCGCACCAAAACTTTCAGAAAAATTCTTAGGCAAAGAAGTTCTTTGCAGGACTATCGGGATAATTCAAAAAGAAGTGATGCCGCATAAGGATTTCACTGAAAGCCTTTTCAGGAAAGAAATAAGAAATAAATCTACTTCTTGTTCCTTTTATCGAAATAGCCCGCTATGACTTCAAAAAGAACAATTGTATCTATATCTCTTATTTCATTTTTTGGAAGTAAGAAATTTTTGGAGATGGTCTTTAGTAAAGCGGAAAAAATTAAATTTGCCCGAAATTGTTAATAAAACGACAAATCATGCTTAGATACTTTTTTGTTTCCATATTCATCATTTGTAATATTTTTGCTTCATCTCAGCAACCTTATTACACAAATCCTGTAAAAATCCCGATGCTTTTAAGTGGAAGTTTTGGAGAATTAAGAAACAATCATTTTCATTCAGGAATCGATATCAAAACACAGGGAAAAATTAATATTCCGGTTTATGCCGTAGCAGAAGGTTATATTTCGAGAATAGTAGTTTCTCCAACAGGTTATGGCAGAGCTGTTTATATTACACATGACAACGGAACAAGTTCGGTTTACGGACATTTAAACTTGTTCAGACCCGATATTGAAGCCTATGTAAAAAAGATACAATATAAAAACAAATCTTTCAAAATTGATGTTCCTGTAATTCCTGGCATTTTCGATTTAAAAAAGAATGAAATGTTTGCAATGAGTGGTAATTCCGGAAGTTCTCAAGCTCCTCATTTACATTTTGAACTAAGAAACACAAGAAGCGAAAATCCGGTTAATCCCTTAAAACTTGGATTTTTTGTAAAAGACACTACACCCCCAAAAATCATGGGTTTACAGATTACACCAATTACAGATGACTCGCACGTTAATTATTCAATTAATAAGGTGATATACGATGTGGAATTGGTGGATGGTTTATATAGATTAAAAAACAACATTCCTATCCCGGTTTACGGGCAAATTGGTTTTGCAATTGAAAGCAATGATTATTTTGATGAAACACAGAATAAGTGTGGAATAGTTTCAATGGAACTGGTAATTGATGATGTAGTTTATTCAGTTTTTGAAATTAATCGTTTTTCTTTTGATGAATCCCGGAAAATTAACAGTTACATCGATTACGAAGAATTCTCAAAATCGAAACGTAAATTTCAGAGAATGTGGCTTGAACCATGTGCCGGATTGAGTAATTACCAGTATACTGAAAACAATGGAATTTTTGATCCGGGAATTGGTTCCTTACACGACGTAAAAATCATACTAAAGGATTCATATAAAAACACTTCTGTTCTCGAATTTCAGATTGAGAGTAAATACAGAGAAGTACGCAGGAAAAAGCTGGATTACACAAAACTGTTTAAATGCGGCCAAAGAAATTCATACTCAAACGAAGATTTTAGTATAATTCTACCCAAAGATGCATTATACAATAATCTTGAATTTCTTCATATCAAAACCGATTCAGATGATAAATATTATTCAGCAATACATAGTATACACAACGAAAGTGCCCCATTACACAAAAGAGCAGACATAAAACTTAGAACAAAAAATACTGATAATCTGGACACAAAAAAGTTACTCTTGGTTAAAATAGATCCTACCACAGGTAAAATTTCTGCAGCAGGTGGCAATTATAAAGATGGCTGGATAAATTCAGGTATAAGCAGCTTTGGAGATTATGCAGTAGGTATTGATACCATTCCGCCACAAATTAAATCTTTAAGCATTTCTGCAGAACAAACCTTAACTGATAATGACTATCTGAAATTTAAAATCTCAGATGATCTTGCAGGAATTGCAAAGATTGAAGGACTACTGAATGGTGAATGGGCTTTATTTGAATATGATGCAAAAAACGATTTAATTACACATTATTTTGATGATAAAAGGTTCGAACTAAACAAACAACATCAATTTAAATTAACAGTAACAGATTATTCAGGAAACAGTTCGGTTTATGAAGTCAGCTTCTTTAGATAAAATAAAGGCAATTGGAATCATGTCGGGTACTTCACTCGATGGAATGGATTTCGTGGCAGTTGAATTCTCATACAAAAACAAATGGTATTTTGAAATTATTGATGCAAAAACAATTTCTTATTCTACTGAATGGTTTAAAAAACTAAAACACTCTCCAAAATTATCAAAAAAAGAACTCGAAAATTTACACGATGAATATGGATTCTTTATTGGAGAAAAGACAAACGATTTTATAAACTCAATTCATTTTAGCCCTGATTTAGTTTGTTCTCATGGTCATACCGTTTTTCATCAACCTGAACAAGGGTTTACATTTCAAATTGGTAATGGTGAAAATATTGCCAAAACTACCGGAATCAAGACGGTATCAGATTTTAGAACTCAGGATGTTGCATTGGGTGGACAAGGTGCTCCGTTGGTTCCCGTTGGCGACAAGCTCTTATTTTCGGAATATGACTACTGCCTGAATCTGGGAGGTTTCTCCAATATTTCATTTGAGATTGAAAACCGGCGAATAGCTTTTGATATTTGTCCGGTTAACATCATAATAAATCATTTTGCTGAAAAACAAGGATTTAGTTTTGACAAAAACGGAAAACTGGGAAGAAAGGGAAAAATAAATTCTGAGCTTTTAACTGAATTGAACAAAATTGAATTCTATTCTCAAAAAACACCAAAATCCTTAGGTCGCGAGTGGCTTGAGAAGTCATTCTTCCCCGTTTTAGATCATTTTGGAATTGATGAACGGGATAAGTTAAGGACAATTTATGAGCATATTTCCCATCAAATCTCGAAAGTATTAAAAGAAAACTCAAATGTCCTGGTTACAGGAGGTGGAGCTTTTAATCAATTTCTGATTGAACTTTTGAAAAAATATTCAAAAGCTGAAGTTGTACTTCCACCGGATGAAATAATCAATTTTAAAGAAGCATTGATTTTTGCTTTTTTAGGGATTTTAAAAATTCAAGGGAAAAATAATTGCCTTTCATCAGTAACCGGCGCAAAATATGACCACAGTTCAGGAATTATATCTACTCCCTGAATGTCTAAAAACATCTTTTATACAGGATGAATGTCATACTAAATCTGATTTCAAATTCAGAAATTTGATTCAACATCAAATTATTACAAAGATGAAATTCAATCCTGCAAAAGCAATTAACGACTTACAACAATTCGGCGAATTTGGCGGCGTAAACCCCTCAATTACAGACTCATCTACTTATACTTTTATGGAAGGTGAGATTATGGAAGAAACCTTTCATGGTCAAATGAAAGGTTGTTTTTTATATTCACGGCATTGGAATCCCAGTAATAAATACCTGGCCGATGCCCTGGCTGCAATGGAAAATACCGAATCGGCATGGATAACTGCTTCAGGAATGGCAGCAATTACCTGTTCGCTATTGCAACTATGTAATTCAGGCGACCACATAATTACAAGTGTTACTACTTATGGCGGAACTTATGCATTCCTGAAAAACTGGTTGCCCAAATACAACATTGAAGTCTCATTTGTAAACATCACCAATCTGGAAGAAGTAAAAAATGCGGTGCAGGAAAACACAAAAGTAATTTATACCGAGAGTGTTACAAATCCCTTACTGCAAGTCTCCAATATTCCTGAACTGGCAATAATAGCACATAATTGTGGAGCAAAACTAATGGTGGATAATACTTTCTCGCCCATGATTTTTTCACCTGCCAACCTGGGTGCGGATCTTGTGGTTTACAGTATGACCAAATTTATCAACGGCAAAAACGATTGTGTGGCAGGGGCAATTTGTGGTTCCGGCCAATTTATCGATGAACTTTCAAATGTAAATACCGGAACTGCCATGCTACTCGGCCCCGTGTTAGATCCGCTTCGCTCCTCATCTATTTTGAAAAATTTAAATACACTTCATATCAGGATGAAACAACACAGCAAAAATGCATTGTTCCTGGCGAGGGAATTTGAAAAAATGGGATTGAGTGTAATATACCCGGGATTAGAAAAACATCCCCAACATGAGATTCATTTAAAAACAATGAATAAAGAATTTGGTTACGGAGGTATATTGGCAGTTGATTTCGGCACCATGGAAAAAGCTTATGAAATAATGCAAAAACTGCAAAAAGAGAATGTTGGTTATCTTGCTGTTTCATTAGGATATTTCAGAACATTATTTAGCTGCTCGGGACACAGTACCTCTTCAGAAATACCTTTAGACGTGCAAAAAGAAATGGGACTATCGGAAGGTTTGGTTCGTTTTTCAATTGGATTGGACAACGATATTGAAGAAACATTTAAGACCATAAAATCTTGTTTGTAAACGGTTAAACACAAAAACACGAAGGCACGAAGATTTGATTTAAGGCGGTTTTATTCACCCGGTGACTATTGTAAAAAACAGATAGTCACCGGGTGAATTTTTGGGTTAAGCAAGGATGTCATCTTTTAAAAAGATGACATCCCTGAATTGTAGAAAATAATAGCATAAATAATAAGCATCAATCTCTACACGATAAAAATCATTCTCAACTATCCACAAATATTTATCTTTGCTCGCACGAAAAAAATCTAAAATAAATATATGATGAAGAAATTATCAATTTTAGGAGTGCTTGTAATGTCGTTCTTACTTTTAAATCAACAGGTTTCAAATGCTTGTACAAATTTTTTGGTAACCCGCGGTGCCTCAGTAGATGGTTCAACAATGATAACCTATGCAGCTGATGCACATGTGTTATATGGTGAATTATATTATCAACCGGCACAAGATTACCCTGAAGGTGCAATGCGAGATATATATGAGTGGGATACAGGTAAATTCCTTGGTAAAATACCCCAGCCAAGACATACGTATAGTGTTGTTGGTAACATGAATGAATATCAGTTAGCAATAGCAGAAACCACTTTTGGTGGCCGTAAAGAATTGGGTTCACAATCGGGTGCAATTATGGATTATGGCAGTTTGATCTATGTTACCCTTCAGCGCGCCAAGACTGCCCGTGAAGCGATAAAAATTATGACTGATTTGGTGAAAGAGTTTGGTTATTACAGTTCGGGAGAATCATTTTCAATTGCAGATGCAAATGAAGTTTGGATACTTGAATTAATTGGAAAAGGGGAAGGTGAAAAAGGAGCAGTTTGGGTAGCTGTTAAAATTCCTGACGGATATATAAGTGGTCATGCGAACCAGGCAAGAATTACAACTTTCCCGCTTGATGACGAAAAAAATTGTGTTTATGCGCCCGATGTAATTTCCTTTGCACGTGAAAAAGGATGGTTTTCGGGAGAAGATAAAGATTTTAGTTTCTCGGATGTTTATGCACCAGTGGATTTTGGAGCAGCACGTTTTTGTGAAGCTCGTGTTTGGGCAGGATTCAACAAAGTAGCAGATGGAATGGACCAATACAGCGACTATGCCAAAGGTATTGTTCAAATACAGGAAGAAAATAAATTTGCCGGCAACAGAATGCCGCTTTGGATTAAACCTGATAAAAAACTCGATGTTCAGGATGTAATCGATATGATGCGTGACCATTACGAAGGAACAGATTTGGATATGACTGCTGATATAGGTGCCGGACCTTTTCAACTTCCTTACCGCTGGAGATCGATGACATGGGAGGTTGACTCTGTTCAATATTGTCACGAAAGAGCAATTTCTACCCAACAAACCGGATTTTCTTTTGTAAGTCAAAGCAGAAACTGGTTGCCTGATCCCATTGGAGGAATCCTTTGGTTTGGTGTTGACGATACTTACAGTACATGTTATGCACCCATGTATTGCGGAATTACCGAAATACCGGAATGTTTTGAAGTTGGAAACGGCGACATGTTAACTTATAGTGAAACATCAGCTTTCTGGGCATTTAATTTTGTAACCAATTTTGCCTACCTGCGCTACAGCGACATGATTAAGGATGTACAAAAAGTTCAAAGTGAACTGGAAAACAAATATGTTTCTTATGTACCGGTAATTGATAAAGCTGCAGAAACTCTTTATAAAAAAGATAAAAATAAAGCCAGACAATTTATTACCGAATATTCAGTGAATGAAGCCAATAACATGACAGAAAGATGGAAGAAACTAGGACAGTATTTGTTGGTGAAGTATATGGATGGCAACATAAAACGTGAAAAAGACGGAGAGTTTGAAAGAACAGAAACCGGAATGGTGGCAAGCCCTATTTTTGCAGGTTATCCGGAATGGTGGTACGAAGTGATTGCCAAAGCTACAGGCGATGATAAAAAAGTTATCGAGTCGGCTGGGCATTAGACTTCTACAATATTTTTCAACTTGTGATAAGGTCTATACTCTCCCTCATTCCTTTCTTCCGGAAGAGAGGGATGATTGTGACTCAGTTACAATCAGGATGAGTAGATTATTATTTAATTTCAATCATACTATTATTCAAGAATTGAATTATACTGAGAATTTGAAGAGTTGATTAAATATAATTGGATCAATTGAATATCAATCTTAAAATAGTTGGTTAATAGATTTTGACAGATTGATTTTTTTACTATTTTTGCGCGACTTTTAAAGCAATCTCTTTTCTGTCGATGAAAACGGAATACATTGCCAACAATTTTAAAAATACTGAAATGGACTTAATTAAATTCGTAGAAAAGGAATTCGCCGCAGGCAAAGAGCACGCCCAATTTGGTGCCGGCGATACAGTAACTGTAAGTTACAAAATTAAAGAAGGAAACAAGGAAAGAATCCAGAACTTTCGTGGTGTAGTTATACAATTAAGCGGAAGTGGTAATACTAAAACTTTCACAGTAAGAAAAATGTCGGGTAACATTGGAGTAGAAAGAATTTTTCCAATTGCTTCCCCGTTTATCGAATCAATTGAGGTTAATAAACGAGGTAAAGTACGAAGAAAAAGAATCTTCTATCTTCGTGAAAGAACAGGTAAAAAAGCCCGTATCAAAGAAAGAAAGATGTAAATCAAATATTAAGGTCTCTGCAAAGAGGCCTTTTTTTATGCAAAGAATATTGTTATGTATTTGCATTAAAAACAAAAAGAACCGTTTTGTATTTCATCTGGAATAACAAAACGGTTCTTTCTTTTTTGATTTCAGAAAATAGGATGTCATCTTTTCCTTTTTACCTGAATAAAGATTATATCCCTCCTCTTCCAACTTCGAGCTTCTGACTTCGAGCTTTCTTCACCCCTTTAAAAGTTCCTGGGCGGTTTTTAATGTAGATTCCGAATAATTGTCACCACCTACCATTTTTGCAAGTTCAACAATCCTTTCATCAGCATTCAAATGCTTTATTGAAGTAAAAGTTTTTCCTTTTTCCTCGTATTTATAAACCATAAAATGAGCATCGCCTTTGGCAGCAATTTGAGGTAAATGTGTGATATTTACAATTTGAGTGGAATCAGAAAACGATTTAATAATATTCCCCATTTTTAAGGCAATCTCCCCCGACACTCCTGAATCTATTTCATCAAAGATTACTGTTGGCAGAGCTTTTGATTGGCGTAGCAGATTTTTTATTGCCAGCATCAATCGTGACATTTCACCCCCGGATGCTACTTTAGAGATTTCTGAAGGTTCTGAATCAGAATTGGCTGTAAAAAGAAATGATACTGCATCTTTGCCATTTTCATTAAAATCAGAGATTTCTTCATGAACAACTTTTAGTTTTGATTTGCCCATTCCCAAAGATTTTAAATCTGAAATTACTACAGATTCAATCCGGGCAAACGATTTTTTTCTGATTTTTCTTAATTCGCCAGCTTTATTTTCAAGTTGAGAAATAATATTATTAAGCTCCTTTTCCAACAACTGTATTTGATCTTCGTAACCTGCAACCTGATTAATTTTTTCATCAAAAGAATACTGCAAATCCAGTAATTCTTTTACTGAACCAAGATGGTGTTTTTGCTGTAAACTATAGATCAGGTTTAACCTGTCATTGATAAAATCCAGCTTTTCAGGATCATGTTCAATTTCATCTGATAGCTTTTCGCTCTCTTCCAGTATATCTTTTATTTCAAGCAAACTACTTTGCAAGCGTTCGTTTAACTCCGGTATCTCAGCTACATAATCCCTTATATTATCAAGTCTTTTGTAGGCTTCACGTAAGTTCTGAATCACAGAAAACTGTTCATCGTCAAGCAAGTGCTGAAATTCTGAAATAGTACTCTTAATTTCTTCTGCATGACTTAACTTTTCCAGTTGACTTTCAAGTTCTTCCTGCTCGTTTTCCTGAAGTTTTGCTTCATATAACTGGTTAAACTGAAATTGCCAATAATCAAGATCGGACTGTTCTTTTTCGCTTTTAGCCTTTATATTCTTTAATTCCTTTTGTAAGTCGATGTATTGATTATATAATTTTCGATACTGAACTAAAATTTTAAAAGCATTTGAAACCGTATCTACCAAATCGAGCTGAAACCTGCGACTGCTTAGATTCAGATTTTGATGCTGAGAATGAATATCAATTAACTTCAATCCTAACTCACGCAATGTTTTCAGATTTACGGGTGTATCATTAACAAATGCCCTTGATTTACCTGATACAGTAATCTCTCTGCGTAAGAATGTGGTATGCTCATAATCAAGATCATTCTCCTCAAAAAACAATTGAATCCGGTAATTTTTGATTTCAAAAACACCTTCGACAATACATTTCTTCGATTTGTCTTTTAAAATTGATAAATCTGCACGATTTCCCAGAATCAAACCTAAGGCTCCCAATATTATTGATTTCCCTGCGCCTGTTTCACCGGTAACAGAATTAAGTTTCGGGTGAAAATCTATCGCCAGGTTATCGATTAAAGCATAATTTGAAATGGTAAGTTTGGCCAGCATGATTTTTTACAACTCTTCTGATTCTTCTATTTTGGCATATTTATTTCCATTTGAAGGATCGATTTCATTTAAAATTGTCACCACCCGGTTACGTTCGTCCGGGTACGATTTTGAAAATACTTTAACCAGCTCATCAGCCTTGGCGTCAAAAAACATTTGCAAAATATAGGTAGAAGGCTTTCTTCTGAATACTTTCTGCAGATCGCGTAAAGATGTTGCTATGGTAGCTCTACCCTCTTCAGCCCTTTGTGACATCATATCTAAACCATGCCTGTGATAATTGTACATACACTTCCTAAAATCCGAGTACGACCTGTTTAGAATATTCTCAACAAGCCAATAACGGTTTCTTTCGCTTTCAAAAGATTTCCATCCTTTTGCCGGAGAATTTTGTGAATTATTTACAATTGCCTCTGCTTTATCGAAAAACGGAGTTCCACCCTCCAGTGAAAAAGAATCATAACTGTAGCCTAAAATGATGTATGCATAATATGCCAGAATATTTGTAAGATTATCGCGGTTAGATGTTTCGTTAAATTCAAGTGGCTGAAATTCAACATACTGGCAACGAAAATCATTATCCTTTATATTCAGCAGAGTAGTTTCATAACCTGAGTCAAACACAGGTCGTGTTAATTGTACCTGGATTGATCCACGAAATTCATCAGCAGAAATCTGTTCGTCAAGAACGATTAAAATATTACATTTTAGTTTTTCATCATAGCTGTATACATGGTCAGTCCATTTTCTGGTATTCATAAACTCATAAATATCAGATTGCATGGTTCTGAATAAGTTCTGATTTGCACCCTGAATTTTCTGGTGAGAAATAGATACATTACAACGAAGCTCTTGTGAATATGACCCACCAGAGACAAACAAAATAAGTATGATTAGCCAAAAATACTTCATAAATACCCTAATATTTGAATTTATAAAAGTAAAAAAATTAAAGATTGAAGCTGTTATTCTAAAATTGATTTAATTTTATTTACAATATCAACGGCCACTTCTTTCTTACTTTTTAACTCAAAATTCTGTTGATTATTGTTTTTATCAATGATCGTTATTTTATTGGTATCCACCTCAAAACCTGCACCCTTTTCATTTAACGAATTTAATACAACAAAATCGAGATTCTTTTTTACCAGTTTTAATTCAGCATTCCGGATTTCATCGTTTGTTTCCAGAGCGAATCCCACTAAAATCTGTCCCGGTTGCTTTGCTTCGCCCAATGATTTTGCGATATCCTTTGTAGGTTTTAATTCAAGATTCCAGTTTTCCTTTCCTCTTTTGGTTTTCATTTGCTCAACAAAAGCGGGAGTAAAATCGGCTACAGCTGCAGTTAATATTGCCCCGTCTGTATCTGGAAATTTTTCCAAACATTCCTGATACATTTCACCGGCTGATTTAACCTTAACAACTGTGATTTTCTTTTTTAAGGTTGTAAGATTTACAGGCCCTGAAACAAGAACAACTTCTGCTCCCCTGTCGGCCAGATTCTCAGCAATGGCATATCCCATTTTTCCTGAGGAATAATTTCCAATAAACCTGACGGGATCAATCTTTTCGTGAGTTGGTCCGGCATTAACCAAAAACTTTTTTCCTTTCAGGTCACCATTTTCACCGAAATGTTCGATTACAATTTCTACAATATTTTCCGGTTCTTCCATTCGTCCCTTGCCCGATAAACCACTGGCTAATTCACCTTCAGCGGGCTCAATAATTTTATTGCCATAAGATTCAAGTACTGTAAGGTTTTTATGTGTTGAAGGATGAGCAAACATATCCAAATCCATAGCCGGAGCTATTAACACCGGACATTTTACAGACATATAAGTTGTAACCAGCATATTGTCTGCCTGGCCGTTTGCCATTTTTGAAATGGTGGACGCTGTTGCAGGTGCTACCAACATAATATCTGCCCATAATCCCAAATCTACATGGCTGTTCCATGTGCCGTCGTTAGCACCAAAAAACTCACTAACCACTGGTTTATTTGACAACGCAGATAAAGTTACAGGGGTTATAAACTGTTTTCCCGCTTCCGTAATTACAACCTGTACCTCAGCACCTTCTTTTACTAATAAACGCAAAAGCACAGCCGCTTTATAAGCAGCTATGCTTCCGGTTATTCCTAAAATTATTTTTTTACCTTCAAGCCTCATAGGCATTGAATTTATAGTTTTGGCTTGTTTTCCCTGCTTGGATTTCTGTGGTAAATTTCAGTATTTTTTAATTCTTCAAATGCAATTAACGTTGGCTTTGGCATTCTTTCGTAAAATTTTGAAATCTCAATTTGTTCGCGGTTTTCAAAAATTTCTTCGAGGTTATCACTGTAAGAGGCAAACTCCTGTAACTTCTGATTTAATTCTTCTTTTAATTCAGAGGAAATTTGATTTGCTCTTTTAGCCAATATCATCACAGTTTCGTAGATGTTACCGGTTTCCTGTGTCAGCAATTCCAAATCACGTGAAATTGTAGTATTTGCAGCTTTTGTTTTTTTGTAATCCATATTAATTAATAATTGTATCGTCGTTATAATAATTTAACATTTCAGAGGTAACTTTGTGAAATTTCTCAGCATCCTTTCTGTGTTTACTTTCCGGAAATTCATCAATAAAACTAAAATATTCATCAAGAGCGCTCGATAAACGTTCCTGTCTTTTATCAAATATACTTCCAATAGCCAGTAGATATTTCGATTCGAGCAACATAAACATTAACTCTTCTCTGTATTTCGAGTCAGGGTATTCATTTAAGCAGTTGGTTAAAGCTATAACAGCAGCTTTATAATTTTCAAAATCGTAATACAATTTAGCACTTAAATATGCTTTGTACACCAATTTATCATTTAATTCATCTATTAAACTATTGGCATCCTCAACCATATCGTTGTAAGGATATAAATTAACATACAACTGTAAAGCATCAATTGCTTCCTGGGTAACACTCTGATCCAGGCGGGCTTTTGGAGACAACAAATACGAACAATACCCATCCATAAAATAAGACTCCTCAGCATATTCACTCATCGGAAACTCCTTAATAATCGACCTGAAATAGTGACCCGCCATTAAATAATCTTTTTGTCCAACAAGGCTTTTGGCATAATAATAATAAATCTTGTCGGCCCGGTTGGTTCCCCGGTAAATATTTACGAGCTCTTTTAAGAGAGTTCCTGAACGCACATATTCACCTTCCTCGTAATATTCAATGGCTTTTTTGTATTTATATTCGTAATCGGTACTTTTTACAATTTTATTGTAGCTACTGCATGAACTCAATACAATTGAAACAAAAAGAACCAAAAACGTGTAAAAAATTCTGGTTTTCTTAAACATGGCGCAAAAATATACTTTTTTTAAATACCTGAAACCTTTTAACAGGTTAATTTTAAACGTAATTTATTAATAATTGTTTTCTGTAGCTTATTCATTTTTAGTTTTATACGACTAGCGTAGTAAAGAAAAGGAGGTAAAAATAGAAATGATTTTCAGAGTAAAACCATTTGTTAGAAAAAATTAACTCATTTGCCTGAAATTTAAAAAAGTTTACTTTTGCAGGGTTATAAATTATTAAAATATACAACGTGGATATATTTGCAAAATTCAGAAACAATAAGGGTGATATTGGCAAATGGATGGACCAGATTCATGGTTACTTTGCATTTCCTAAACTTGAAGGTGAAATCAATGCCAGAATGAAATTTCGTGGCAAGGAAGTTTTAACCTGGAGTTTGAACAACTACCTTGGTCTGGGAAACCATCCAGAAGTAAGAAAAGCAGATGCTGAGGCTGCTGAACAATACGGTATGGCCTATCCAATGGGAGCCCGTATGATGTCGGGACAAACAGCAAAACATGAGCAACTGGAGCGTGAACTGGCAGCTTTTGTTAGTAAACCGGATGCTTTCCTTTTAAACTACGGATACCAGGGAATGGTTTCAGCAATTGATACCCTTGCAAGCCGTAATGATGTAATTGTTTATGATTCAGAATCGCATGCATGTATCATGGATGGCGTTTTTCTTCATAAAGCAAAGGGAGGGAAAAGTTTTGTATACCAACATAACGATATTGAAAAGTGTCGTAAGATGTTGGGTTTTGCAACCAAACGTGCCAAAGAAACCGGAGGCGGTATTTTGGTAATTACCGAAGGTGTATTTGGAATGACAGGTCAGGTTGGTAAACTGGATGAAATAGTAGCTCTGAAAAAGGAATTCGAGTTCCGTTTGTTTGTTGACGATGCACATGGTTTTGGGACGATGGGGCCTACAGGTGCAGGTGCAGGTGAACACTTTGGGGTTCAGGATGGAATCGACCTTTACTTTGGAACTTTTGCAAAAGCAATGGCCGGAATAGGTGGATTTATTGCATGTGAAACAGATATTTGCTATATCCTCAGATACAATATGCGTTCGCAAACCTTTGCAAAATCGCTGCCGATGACCATGACTATTGGAGCATTAAAACGTTTGGATATGATTCGGACTATGCCGGAATTGCGCGAAAAACTCTGGACCGTTGTAAATGCACTTCAAAGCGGACTAAAAGAAGCAGGTTTCGACTTGGGAAAAACCAATACCCAGGTTACTCCCGTTTATATGAAAGGTGGTGAAGAAGAAGCAACACATATGATTTATGACCTTAGGGAAAACTATGGTATTTTTTGTTCGATGGTGGTTTACCCTGTTATTCCAAAAGGAGAAATCCTGCTGAGGCTAATTCCTACAGCAATGCATACTTTGGAAGATGTGGAAATTACATTGGCTGCATTTAAAGAAACCCATAAAAAATTGGTTGCAGGTGAATATAAATCGAACGAGGTTGCAAAAGTTGAAGTTGATAAATAATTGAAATTATAAGATATAAAAAAGGGAGCATTTAGCTCCCTTTTTTAGTATGTTCTATTAACTAACTAAGAATGTTTCTCAGATAAATATCTTTCAGCATCAATGGCGGCCATACATCCCGAACCCGCTGCAGTTACTGCCTGCCGGTATTGATCATCCTGAACATCACCACAGGCAAAAACTCCTGCAACATTTGTTTTTGAAGTACCCGGAATCGTCTGAATGTAACCAACATCGTTAGTTTTCAGATAATCTTTAAAAATATCAGAATTTGGTTTATGTCCGATTCCAAGGAAAAATCCATCAATCTTTATTTTTATTTCTTCTTCATTCTCTTCTCCCTTATTCTTTACCAGGGTTGCTCCTTCAACAATATTATTATCGCCAAACAATCCTTTGGTTTGATGTTTCCAGAGAATTTCAATATTTTTTGTTTTCATTGTTCTTTCCTGCATTACTTTTGAGGCACGCAATTCATCACGACGAACAATCAAATATACTTTTCGGCAAAGGCCTGCCAGATACATTGCTTCCTCAGTTGCAGTATCTCCACCTCCAACAACAGCCACATCTTTTCCCCTGTAAAAAAATCCGTCACAGGTAGCACATGCTGAAACTCCTCCTCCTGCATATTTTTCCTCATCAGGTAAACCCAGGTACTTCGCAGTTGCACCTGTTGCAATAATTACAGTTTCCGCTTCAATAAGTTTTGAATCATCAATCCACACCTTATGAACATCACCTGAGAAATCAACTTTGGTAGCCATTCCCCATCGAACATCGGTACCAAAACGTTGTGCCTGCTTTTTAAGGTCTTCCATCATAACCGGACCGGTAACACCTTCAGGATAACCAGGATAGTTTTCAACTTCAGTAGTTGTTGTTAACTGTCCTCCCGGTTGAAGACCTTCGTACATAACAGGACTTAAATTTGCACGGGAAGCATAGATAGCAGCAGTATAACCTGCGGGCCCCGAACCTATTATCAAACATTTTACACTTTCAACATCAGTAGGCTCTGTAGTTGAATTTTCGTTTTCATTTATATCAAGTGGTTTAAACATAACTCTTAAAATTTTTGTTGAACAAAAGTACAAAACATCTTCAATCTCACGCATTAAATTCTATTGATAATTATTAAGCATTAATAGACAAAACTTATATTTTTAGTCCATTTGTACCAACTTTATTTATTATCCTTTTCACTAAGTCTCGTAACTTATTGGTCTACAAATCGTAGTAAATATTTTACCTAAACAATTCTTATGTTTTGTGGTTCTTTTTATAATGTTACTTCTATCTTAAGAGGTACTTGAGTTTGCGTTCAAACAATTATCAAATATCAGAAATTATGAAAAAATATGTACTTATTTTCGGGCTATCGATAGTGATTTTATCTACCCTGGCGTTTGAGATTCTAAGTAGTGGAGGTAAGTCGGGTTATACTAATTCACCCGGTGAAAACAACTGCACAAGTTGTCATTCGGGAACATTAAATTCAGGCCCGGGTTCAGTGGAAATAAAATCGGATCCATCTATGGAGAACGGATATACGCCTGGTTCTGTTTATTCAATGACAGTTACAGTAACTCACAACGATTCGCCCAATAACGGTAAATTTGGATTCGCTCTCGAGGCGCTTTTTGATGATGGTTCCAATGGTGGTAAACTGGCTGTTAGCGATGCAGACAAAACTCAGATTCAGGTCGCCAGTATCAACGGTAATAATCGTGATAACATTATTCATACCGGCAGTGGTAATACCGGACCCAACTCACAGGATTTTACCTTTGACTGGACCGCACCAGATACAGGGGATCAGACTGTTACCTTTTATGCAGTGGGAAATGCAGCAAACAATAATGGAAGTTCTTTTGGAGATTACATATATGCAACAACACTGGAGGTAAAGTCTACCACCACAAACATTACGGCTGATGAATTTTCAAATGAAGTAAAGGTTTTTCCAAATCCTTCAAATGGAATATTTACATTGGAAACAGGAAATTTTAAACATACATCTTTTGATTTGAATATTGTAAATACAAATGGTACAATTATTCATCAAGCGATTGTGGACAAATCCAGTAGTCAAATCGATTTAAGGATTTACCCAAAAGGAAATTATATACTTAGGTTATCAGATCAAAACGAAATCATCACAAAAAAAATAAGTATACAATAGCAGAAAGTTATAAGCAGAGACATATAAACCGGGATATTAAAAATCCCGGTTTTTTTATTATGAAAAATGGGAACATTATATTATTTTTGCGAACCACAAAATTCATTTCGGGATGTGGCGCAGTCTGGCTCCGAATTGTTCGAGAGTCTTAAAATATATTGAAACAGCTAAAAATCGGGATGTGGCGCAGTCTGGTAGCGTACTCGTCTGGGGGGCGAGGGGTCGCAAGTTCAAATCTTGTCATCCCGACAAATTAAAAATTAGATAATAGTAAAAGCCTGTAGATTTTAGCAATTACAGGCTTTCTTCTTTTTTATGAATTTTCCGAAAACAAGCACTTACTTTTATTCTTCCCCCACCCAAAATACAGAACTTACAGCTTCAAGCTTTAATTTGTATTTGGTAAAATTTTGTGTTTTATTATTATCAATCGACTCTGTTTTTTCAAGTTTTGAAATATTTCCGTTATGAGGATTCCAACTTTGCAAAACAGAATTTCCCTTAAGAATTACTTCTGTTTCAATTATTTCATTACTCGAATTGGTAAAAAAGTAAATATGCTTTCCATCTTTTATTTTATGGATGTAGTTGAATTTGCCAAAATCAGTAGTTAAAACCGGATTAGGATGAAACTTGACATTAAGCTCCAATTGTTCGTCCAGTATTTTCTGAATATTGTCTTTATCAGGTTCAGGAATATGAACAGCAAAACCACCATTTGAATTAGAATTCCTCCTAATTTCTCCGGAATTTTTGGATAAAGGATTAACATTAAAAATTTGTAATACCAAATCAACAACTTCATTGTTTTTGCCTACTTCCGAAGATTTAAATGGCAGTTGAGTAGTTGAAATGATTGTCCCGCCCCTGTCGTAAAAAGATTTCAACTTTTTTAAAGTTTGATACGAAATGGTTTTGCAACCGGTTAAAAACATTACTTTATATTCCTGATAATTTTCTGTATTTTTTAGTTGAATTTTTCCATTTTCAACAACATATTTTTCGTCTAAAAAAAGTTCAGGATGTACAAATGTAAAATCCCTTCGTATATCGTTTGTTAGCAATCCACTTATGTCCTGATAATCGGTTTCCGGTGAAACATAAAATCCTTGTCGAATATTTTCCGGATTATCAAACACAAAATGACCTGCCAACTCCTCAAAGGGATACATTACACCAATTTCGGAGACTCTTCTTCCTCCCTGTAGTAGCAAACAAGCCCGTCCAACAAAACTGGAATATGAAGGCAGTGCAGGAGCAATTTCCTCATTGTACGGAGAAACCAATGGTGAAATGTAAACCTTTTCAGGATTGTACCACATGCCATGAGGAATGACAAAATTTACCCCTCGTGTAAAACTTTCAAACATTGGCCGGTAAAGCATCAGCGAATCGAAATGTTGGTCACGTTCACGAAATGCACCGTAAATTTCAGTAGAAACTACAGGACGATCGTAGTAATCGGCTGCCGAACTAATTAATTTGTGACCGTTTTGACCAAACTGGTATTTGATAATTACATCAAATAGCGGTATTTGTGTATAACGGTAAAACTTAAAAATATCAGCGTTCATATCGATTGGCGTTGGATCGTAATTACCCGGAGGATGGCCGGTGCTTTTTAATCCATGATTTTCATTCCATTCGGCTGCCAATTTTGGGAATCCTTCGGCCAGAAGTTCAGCACGCGTACTATAAAATGCATTGCGTACTGATTGTGTTTCAGGGCCAATATCATACCAAAGCGCAGGATAATAAGGTTTTGGATCATAACCATGCAACTCCTCAAATTTCTCATTAAATTTTCCGGTCCAGGTTCTCGGATGCCGCCAGAAACCTACATCATCAAAGAAGGTTTTTTTAATTGTGTTGCCAAAATACGAACTAAACTTTTCAGCGTATTTGTCGTATGTCAGTTTAATCATTTCGCGTACAGCAAAAGTATCCAGGTAATCCACAACCGGATAAGCTTTGTGCCAACTGTCTTTTACCATCGGAAACAGGAATATTTTCCATTTCCCTTTTGGTATCTGCCAGATTATTACTCCCTCTTTAAAATAGTTACTTATTTCAATTCGTTCCCCCGTTTCAACATTCATTGCAACGGCTGACATTAACTGAACCGCTTGAATTGTATCATGAAACACATTTGGACCCGAGATTTCAAATTCTATTTTATCCAATCTTTTCATGGTATGTTCCGGAAATAATTCCCCCAGTTTACCACCTGCCATTCCTGTTGGAAAATCATTATCATCGTATAAAATAATTTCCATACCTAATTCCCCGGCTATGTCAATCATATCCTGGTATCTGTCAAAATATTCATCAGTCTGAAATTGAGGTGTTGTTCCTGGTTTTGTCGGGCTTTTTTCAGCAAGTGGCAAAAGGCTTACACCGGAGAATCCTGCGTCCCTGGCATCTTTCATTTGTTGCCTGATTCCTTCTGTGGTAAGCTCCCCGTTAATATGCCAGAAAGGCATTGGTTTAAACTGATCAGGAGGATTTTTGAAATTCTTTTCCAGTTGATTTGAACAACTAAATAGAAAGAAAGTGAATAAAAAGATGAGTAAACAGATTTTCATGTTACAGGTTTAGTTTCAGGTTTATATTATTTAAAAGCGATAAGTTTCAACATGGACTAAATTACAAAGTTCTAACTCAAAAATTTCTTCCTTAAATCTTCCACCTGTTCTTTATTTATGGGAACTAATTTTCCCAAAGATGCCCCCATAATAAGTGATTTTGCACTAAATTCTGCAACTTCCAGTTTATCAAATGTTCCCAGCAAATTATCTCCGGTAACTAAAACCGAATCATTATTAATAATTACAGCCGGTGTATTTTCTGAGAGTGTTTCGAGAATAGCTTCTTCACCCGCAAAGTGCGTACCGAAAGGCATATTAGGAATATCCTGCAAGAAAATCCAGCTTTCAGGTATAGTACGGACATCAATTTTTTCTCCCGTAATACTAAATCCCATTAGATATGTTGTTTGTGTTAAAATAATGGAATTTACATGAGGAAACCGTTTATAAATTTCCCGGTGTAACCAGGTTGACCTGCTTGGTAATTTCCCTCGTTCCCGTTTGCCGTCTCTAATCTGTACGATGTCTTTATTTTGAATATCCCATCTTGCCACATTGGTCGGCGTTATAAGAAAATCATTGTTTTTCCATCGCACGGATACTGTTCCATACGAACTAATCATCAATCCCTGCTCACAGGCACGATGAACTATTTTCCTGATATTTTCACGAATAGCACGTTCATCGGATGGATATTCAACATTTTTTTGCTCAGGTAAAAGACGAGGAATCTGTTTCTCAAAATTTTCAATTTGCCTATCTGTCAGATAGTTTGGGATTCCTATTGTATTTCCGAAAATGAGTGTACGGGCACAAAATTCCATGGTTTCGAATCGCTGGAAAGTATCACTTAAATCTTTTCCACCAACCACAGTACCATGATTTTCCATAATAACTGCGTTCACTCCTTTTTTAAATTCTTCGGCAATAACCTCTCCCAATTCATTACTTCCGGGTAAAGCATATTCCGCATAGCCAATCGGACCACAAACATTTTTTGCCTGTGGTAAAACATTTGTATTTGGAATTTGACGGACAATACTAAAGGAAACCAAAGCCGGAGGGTGTGCATGTATTACAGCTTTTATTTCGGGTCGGCATTTATATATGGCAATATGGAATGGGTATTCAGAAGACGGTTTATGTCTTCCTTCGATACTGCCATCTTTTCTGACACATATAATGTCTGTGGGGCGCAATGTTCCTTTATCAATTGCCGAAGGTGTAACCCAAACATCACCATTATCATCTATAATCGAAATATTTCCTCCCGAAGTTGTTGTCATTCCACTACGGTAAATCTTATCTATAATCAGGATTATCTGATCACGCGGATGCATCCACTTTGTATTTAATTTTCTCATAACCTGAATTTTAATGTAACATTTTTTGAGATTGTTTTGAATTTTATTCAAACAAAAAAGCACTAAATAATACTGTTATTAATCCTGCAGGATACTACCCTACAGTTCTGTGGTAAATAAATGTTGGCTAAATTTTTTATTTCTTTGAATAAAAAACCTCTCTCACTCTAATAAAGATCAATATCATTATTGAGCAAAAGAGGTATCACTTAACTATGAATTAATCAATAAATTATCAGTTTCGTTTTGAAAGAACTTCTTTTTCGTAAGTCTGAATATCCTTTATATAATCCATTCCGGTTGCAACACCTTCCTGAAGACAGTAGTAGTCCCAAACCGCTGCAAAAGGCATTGTTTTTAACTCTTCCAACATGGCAAGACGCTCGAAATTTTTACCTGCTTCTTCCATTTCAATCAATTCCCTGGTGGGTTCCAAAGCTGCAATAAGAAAGGCTTTCATTGCTGCACGTGTGCCTGTTACATAAGCACCAATTCGGTTTATAGATGCATCAAAGAAATCCAATCCTATATTTACCCTGTCTAAAAAATCATTGCGCATAATTTCAGATGCAATTAACTGAACATCTTCATTCAAGGTAACCACATGGTCGGAATCCCAACGTACAGGACGTGTGACATGTAATAAAATCTCATCAATAAACTGCAGACATGAAGATATTTTATCTCCTACCTGTTCAGTAGGATGAAAATGTCCGTTATCCAAACATATTAATTTGTCGTTTTTAATTGCGTATCCCAGATAAAAATCGTGCGAACCAACAGTCATAGACTCTGCTCCTATACCAAACAATTTACTTTCAACTGCATCTTTCATATGTTCTTTGGGATATTCAGTTTCCATTGCTTCATCCAAAGATTTTTTTAAGATAGTGCGTAAACCATTTCTGTCAACCGGAGTATCTTTTGTTCCATCCGGAATCCAGGTATTATGTACACAGGGTGTTCCCAGTTGTTTGCCTATTTCTGCTGAAATTGCACGACACCGTTTCAAATGTTCAACCCAGAATTTACGGTTTTCTTCATTTTTACTCGATAATGTCAAACCATCAGCTGCTCTGTCGTGTGAGAAACAAGATGCATTAAAATCCATACCGATTTCCTGTTTTTGACACCATTCGATCCAGCTTTGAAAGTGTTTTATTTCTATTTGGTCGCGATCAACTTTTTCACCCTTAAAATCGCCATAAATAGCATGAAGATTTAAACGTTGTTTTCCGGGTAGAAGTGAAAGTACTTTCTCCAGATCGGAACGCATTTCGGCTATTGAAGTGGCTTTTCCGGGGTAATTACCCGTTGCCTGAATACCTCCGCCTGAAAGTTCTGCATCGGGTGTTTCAAAACCACCTACATCATCGGTTTGCCAGCAATGTAAAGATATATTTACATCTTTCATTTTTGAAATAGCAGCATCAGTATCTACGCCTATTGCAGCATATTGTTCTTTTGCAATTTCATATGCTTTTTTAATTAGTTCGCTCATGATATTATTTTTTATTGATTACTTTTTATTGATTAATTATTCCATATAAAAAACTTCTTCCAACTGAACAGAAACCGGTGAATTATCTGAATTTGTTTCCATAATATCTTTCATATAAGCCCACCATTTTTGTACGATTTCTGTTTGGCCCAAATCCTGAGAACCTCCATCCCCGCTTACCTTCTGAAAGGCAAAAAGAATATTGGTTTCTTCATCCAAAAAGATAGAATACTCACTCACTCCGGCTTCTTTTAAAAGCTTTTTTAACCCGGGCCAGATTTCATCATGCCGCTTTTTATATTCTTCTTTTTGACCTTTGTTTAGGTACATTTTAAAAGCCAGTCGTTGCATACTTTTTGATTTTAATTAAGAAAATCACTTTTGGCAATACCCATAATTACTACCGACATCAGAATTAATCCTATTCCCCAGTAAATTGTGCTTTTTGTATTTTTAGAAACACCTGCCCATTCTTTACGCCAAAAGCCCCAAAAGTTAGCTGTCAGAATAATAGTTGACATGTGTAAAATCCATGAACTGGCTCCATTTCCAATCTTTGTCTCGCCCATTCCGTAAAAGAAGAATTGTAAAAACCATGTGGTTCCGGCCAATGCGCAAAAGAGGTAGTTTTTTAATAATGGAGTTTCACTGTTGATGAAATCACTGCCAGTTCTATTTTTTATTATCAGAGCTACCGACCAAATTAAATTGGTTGTTAAACCTCCCCAAAGAATAACCAGAAAGATGATGTTGTTCTCGAACAGGTATTTGCCATCGCTCACAAAAGCAAAATTATTTGAAACAGCTATTTCGCGAACAGCCTCTCCCATCTCTTTGCCTGCATCGATACCAAAACTAAAAAAGGCACTCAATACTCCTGAAATAACAGCTATAATTAAACCGGTTGTTAATTTAAACTCACTGTTTACACCCTCTTTTACATTGGCAAGTTCTTTATCCTTCATCAGGCCTGCTTTTCCGCATAACACTATTCCAACCATCAGAACTAATATTCCGAAAAGAATAATTCTTCCACTTCTTGTAGCAAGCATATCAGTAAACGAATCCCCTGCTGGTAAAATTTCTCCTAAATTTCCTATATTACGAAGAATTGGTAAGCCTAATGAACCAACCAGGGAAGTAATTCCAAGTAATACAGAATTACCCAAAGACATTCCCAGGTAACGAATCCCCAGACCATACGTAAGTCCTCCGATACCCCACAATACTCCTAAAATATAAGTCAAACGGATCGTTGATGAATCGGTTGAACTTAAAATATCCTGCCATCCGGGAGAAGTTAGTGCTGTTGCTATGTATGGCATTATTAACCATGAAAAAAGACCTCCAATGATCCAATAAATTTCCCAACGCCATTTTCTAACCAGATTGAAAGGCATATACCAACTTCCTGATGATGCACCACCAAGGGAGTGAAAAAAAATTCCGAGAATTGCATTCATAGTTCTAAGTCTTAAGTTTTATTGATTTTATGTTATTTATAAGAAGCTTTCTAAAAATTGTTAAATCATATAATTATGCGCCTTTTTCATTTATACTTCTGCAAAATTTCGTTAAATAACTCGTGCTATTCACGTCAATTTTGCCTTGTCTAAATAAAAAATCCATCATAATTCTTTAAATAAACAAAATTTAGACAGCTTCTAAGATTCCAAAAATATTGGTAAAACAAGATATTGACAATAGCAATTTTGGCATTTTTTTTATATATTTTGACACTATTTTTATGAAAGATTATTTTAAATACTTAACAAGTGCGGAAGAAGATATTAACTGGGGATTATATCTGAATGTTGCCGGAACAGCCAGAATTTTACCTAAAACAATGTACCCTCCCCAGGAGCACCCATCAGAATATTATTTTAACTGGGAAACGGGCAGGGTATTAAAAGAATATCAGCTCAATTATATTACAGAAGGTACTGGTATTTATGAGAATAAATATGGTAAATTCCAGATAAAACCGGGAAGTGTAATTTTAATTATTCCAGACGAATGGCATCGTTACAGGCCAATACGGACAACAGGATGGACAGAAAATTATATTGGCTTTAATGGTCGGATAGCCATAGATTTATTAAAAAATAAAATATTTACACCAACGCAACCAATCATAAACTGTGGAATTAGAGAAGAAATAATTGACACATATTTAAAGATTTTTGATTTGGTTGAAAAAGAGCGTCCGGGATTTCAACAAGTGGCTTCCGGAATGGTTGTAAAATTATTGGGTTATATAGTATCATTTGAAAAACGTAAAGAGTTTTCCGGTAAACCTATTGCCAAGGTAATTGAACAGGTACGTTTTTTAATGCGTCAGAATATTGAAACTGAATACAATATGGAAGAGCTGGCACGGGATCATAACGTTGGATATTCCTACTTTAGAAAGATGTTCAAAAAATATACTGGTGTTTCACCTGCGCAGTATCACCTTCAGTTAAGAATGATTAGAGCTAAAGAACTACTGGTTTCTACTGATAAAACAATAACTGAAATAGCATATCAACTGGGATTCCAGAATATCTATCATTTTAGCCTGCTATTTAAAAAGAAGATAGGAAGAAGTCCGTCGGATCTTAGAAAAGGGATTAATTAAGAAATGAATAAATACCAAATTAAAAAGAATCTGGCAAACTGAATTGGATTGATATTTTTGCAGGATAAATTTTATTTGCGTTTGAATAAGTTTTTAAAAAAATATTTCCAAAACCGTTTTTTTGCTTTGTGAATGGGTTGTGGAAACTGTATAACATATTTAAAACTTCTGACATTTATTTCTTCCATGTTTTCTTTATTATTGGCAGCAAGTATCACCAAACCTTTAAAGCTTTCTATACGTTTAAGCAAAAATGACACATCTGAATTGCTGAACCTATCATGAGAATCTTTTACCTTGCTTCGTTTACCAAACAAAGCATCAGCCTCATCAAAAAAGAGTATTACTTTTGATTTCTCAGCGATTGTAAAAATTCTATTCAGGTTCTTTTCCGTTTCCCCGATATATTTATTTACAAGACTGGACAAATCAACCCTGAATAAATCTTCTTTTAATTGATTGGCTATTAAATTGGCTGCCATAGTTTTTCCTGTCCCTGAAGGTCCTGCAAACAATACAGTAATTCCTTTTTTATTCAGATTAATATCTTCATCCTTTACCACTGATTTAGTTTCTTTAGCTTCACTTATTACCTTTTTTAATTGATTTTGCACAATTTTTGGTAAATCGTTTGCTTTTTGTTCAATGGGATATTTGGAGTATTGACCTTCTTGCAACAGATTTTCTTTCCTGAATAATTCAAAATCTTTATCCGATTTTTTCATAGGAGTATATGTTGATTCTTATGCAATTTAAGGAACTACACACCAAAATACAAAAGATTGAATATTGCATCTACATCACAACTGATAAAAAATATATTGATTCACGAAATATTTAAGGAGAACATCTTGCAGTTTTTTTTTAACAAGGTATTAACGCATCTTTAAAACAATGGGGAATTTTGTTTTCATTTCTATTTGAAGAACATATTCCTTCCTGCAAAAAATTTCAAAAATTTAGAGATCAATCACTTGTGATAAGCAAAAATTGAATTTATTGTTTTTTATACTTAGAGAATGATTAAAAATAATCCAATTGTTCTATTATTCATTACTGCTTAGATTTGATATTGGAAATGCTTTTGTAGCCTCACCGGCATATAAACTTACATGCGGGAATGGAATTTCAATTCCGGCCTCTTCAAAGGCAAGTTTTATCTCCTGAAATACAGAATTTTTAACAGCAAGAAAATTTGTTTTCTCAAACCAAACACCTAAAAGGACATTTATTCCGCTGTCTCCAAAAGTTTTAAAAGTTATCAGGGGTTCAGGTTCGTCTAAACAAAGTGGATTTTCCTTTGCCACCTTTTGCAATACCTCTTTTACTTTTCCCAAATCTTCCTTGTATGCTACGCTTACATCTATATCAAGCCGGCGTATCGGGAAACGTGTAACATTGGTTAGCTCTGTACTTATTACAGTTTGATTTGGTATTCGGAGTAACAAATTATCAAAAGTTTTAATTTTTATGGAAAGCAAATCAATGCTATATACAACACCCGCCTTATCACCTATTTTAATTACATCACCAATTTCAAAAGACTTTTCTGAGACCAGAAAAAAACCACTAACAATATTTCCAATACTGGTTTGAGAGGCTACTCCAATTACCAATCCAATAATTCCGGCTGCTCCAAAAAATGGTGCAAGACTAATTTTTAATTCTGAAATAACAATAAAAATTAAACTGAGAAATCCCAGGTAATAAACCAAACGATTTATTATCATTTTTCTTTGTTTCGAAAAACTTTTGGGAAGAATTGCCTTAACTACAACCGTTATTAAATATATTACCAAAGAGCCGACAGCCAGGATAATAATTACCCTTAATAGTTTTTCACCATTTTCGGCACTAAAATATTTTGACCATTCAAATTCCATTATGCGTTTTTATAAATGTTCCTGATAAAATGAAAATTAATTTTTAACGGTGTTTCCTTGTCGTTTCCAGGTTTTGCCAAAATGTGCAATTTTTCGCCATGATAGACCTTGGAACTGCCATAATTTGCAGAACTTATAACATCTTTACCTTTATACTCCAGCTTTACAAAACTTGTAAAAACATTTTCATTTACCTTGTAAAGTGACATATTTTCAATCCTTAAAATAAGGCGTTGCAATTCAAGTATTTTATCTGAATTATTATAAACCTGCACAGGGCAAACAGCTTCATGCTGCTGAATCTTCAATTCTTCAATATGAAAAAAATATTCAGAGCCAAGTAGAAATGCAGCTTCACCGTTATCCGGCTCACCAAACCAGGTATCTGATAACCTGGTATGTATGATTTCTTTTATCAGATTATCATGATGTTTATTTGTATGAAAAACCTGAACTACCATAGGAATCTTTACATAAAAAGTAAGTTTCTGACGTGGCATTATCGATAAACTGCTTCCTTTAAATACCAGCGGTTTTGTTTGTAATGCAGGAATAAGTATCAAGCTATCTGACGAACCTGTTTGAAAAAAATCGTTAGTTTCGGGTTCCTTTTCATTCCTGGAATAAGAATTGATAAACCAGCCATTACCTTCACGCTTGATCTTGATGAAGATATCTCCAAATTCTACCAATTCTGGCTTTTTATCAGAAATCCGATACTTGCGAAAAACATTTTCAATATCCATATCTCGATTATTTATTCCCTAAAATAAATAATCTGAAACAATTTTGGATCACAATTAGTTTTGGGAAACTAATTCTTCACATCTAATTAATTTCCAATGTCATACTTTAAAAGGAACACTTTCTATAAATAAGAAATTGCAATTGAATCCTGATAATGAACAGCCAGTTCTTTTAGTTTAACTTTCATATCTGAAACAATGGGTTCGTAGCCCGGTGCATTGTACAAATTATACATTTCCTGTGCATCTTGTTTTAAGTCGAACAATTCCCATTCATCATTCAGATAGTAATAAATTAATTTAAATCTTTCGTTTTTCACTCCAAAATGGCGGGTGACCATATGCCAGCTTGGGTACTCGTAATAATGATAAAAAATGGCATCTCGAAATTCACCTTTGTCACCTTTTAAAAGCGGCACTAAACTTTTTCCCTGCATATCTCCGGGAATATCAACACCCGCCATATCCAAAAAAGTTTCGGCATAATCGAGGTTTTGCACCAAATCTGCATTTTCAGAACCAGGAGCTGTAACTCCCGGCCATTTGATGATTAATGGAGCCGAAAGTGACTCTTCGTACATCCAGCGTTTATCAAACCAGCCATGCTCTCCCAGGTAAAATCCCTGGTCAGAACTATATATTACAATGGTATTTTCTGCCAGACCGCTTTCATCTAAATAATCTAGCAAGCGACCAATATTTTCATCTACAGAAGCAATACATCGTAAATAATCTTTAATGTAGCGTTGATATTTCCATTGTATAATCTCCTTTTCTGACATCTGTTTTTGTTCTTTCAGAAATTTTTCGTTTTTCAAATCATAGGCTTCATCCCAAACTTTTCGTTGCTCTTCCGTCATCCTGTCCCAGGCCCCCATTTTCCAAGGATTATAATACTCAGCTGTTGTATCTAAATCATCTATTAGTTTTAAATCGTAGGGATCCATGTGACGGGCAATTTCCATTTCCTGTTCCGCTGCACCCCTATTTCGATTGGAATAATCATCAAAAAGTGTAGGAGGCTCAGGAATCGTTATGTCATCGTACATTGTTAAATGACGCCCTGCAGGCAACCAGCGTCGATGTGGTGCTTTGTGCTGAGTCATCATCATAAATGGTTTATCTGTATCTCTTTTGTTTTTTAACCAATCTATAGTTAAATCAGTTACCACATCGGTTATATACCCTTCAATTTGTTCGTTTCCATCGGGTGTTATAAAATTAGGGTTGTAATAATTTCCCTGGCCCGGAACAACTTTCCAATCGTTAAACCCTGTTGGCTCGCTTCCCAAATGCCATTTCCCAAACAAAGCGGTTTCGTAACCGGCCTGTTGTAAAAGTTTTGGGAAAGTCTGCTGAGCACCATCAAAATCTTTTCCCTCATTTCTCATAAAACCGTTAATATGACTGTGTTTTCCTGTAAGAATAACAGCGCGGCTTGGTCCGCAAATAGAATTGGTTACTGCTGCATTTCGAAAAATCATACCTCCTTCGGCCAAACGATCCAGGTTAGGAGTTTCGTTGATAATTGAACCATAGGCACCAATTGACTGCCTTGCATGGTCATCAGTAAAAATAAAAAGGATGTTAGGTTGTTCTGATGCCTGTTTTTTAGTGTCAGTGGAACAGGAAATTAAAACTGTTGAAAGAATAGTCAACAACAAAATAATACGATACATAATTTTAGATTTGGTTTGAGGGTAAAAATAAAGATTTTAAATGAAGGACGGAATCCTTTTAACGGATTCTATATATTACTTAAATATTAATAAAGCTTTTTATTTTGCTCAACCAATTCGGGATATTTATCATCCGTATCGTCATAATAGATTTTTAAATCCAGCATTTTTTGTTTCAATTCTTTTACCAACTCAGCATTTTCTTTTTGATAATAAATGTTATTCATTTCTGCCGGATCATTTTCCAAATCAAATAATTCCCAATCAGGTTCAACTGCCTGATAATCTGTCATTCCTAAAGGTTGCCCATGGAAGTAAATCAATTTATGAGTTTTAGTTCTAATGCCATAATGCCCGGTAACATTTCGATGCAGTAGATGTTGCCAGTAATGATAATAAATCGCATCACGCCAATTTTCAGGAGTTTTACCTTCGAGAAGTGGTTTTAAACTTTCCCCCTGCATTTCTTCAGGGATTTCGACTCCAGCCAGATCAATTAAAGTAGGTGCAAAATCAATATTGTTAACCAGGTCATTATTTATACTTCCGGGTTTTACTTTTCCCGGATAACGAATTATTAATGGCATCCGCATCGATTCTTCGTACATAAACCGTTTGCTAAAAAAACCGTGTTCGCCTAAAAAATGTCCCTGATCAGCGGTATAAACCACGATTGTATTTTCGTCCAATCCCTGTTCTTTTAGAAAAGACATTATATCTCCAATATTTTCATCCAGCACCATTCCACATTCCAGAAAGGCTCGAATGTATTGTTGATAAATATGTTCGCGTTGTTCATGTTCAGTTGCATTTTCAAGACGGGTATGCGGGAAAGTTCCCTGGTTCATATATTCCAGTTTCAATGTAGTACGTTTTGAGGCCTGTCCGCGATTTTCGTAAGTATCGTAGAAATTATCAGGCATTGGTATTTCAACATCTTTTAAGCTGCCTTTGTACGGTAAACGCGCATCCCAGGGATCATGAGTAGCCTTATACTGACACATTACAAAAAAAGGTTTGTTTTTATCCCGGTTTTTAATAAAATCAGTTGTCATTCCGGTAATTACATCGCTTGACCAACCTTCGTGTGTAATTAGGGTATCTACACCTTTTTCCTTAAACTGAGGATTTAAATATCGACCCTGACGTTCTAAAACTTTGTAATCATCAAATCCCTCCGGTGTTGCTTTTAGATGCCACTTGCCAAAAACTGCAGTTTGATAACCGGCTTTTTGTAACACATTGTTCGAAGTGGCCTGACTACCATCAAAAACCTGATCGAGCAGATATACTCCGTTTTTATGACTGTATTTGCCTGTTAAAATACTTGCCCGACTTGGCGAGCAAATTGAATTATTACCATAACAATTGGTAAACATCATGCCTTCCTCTGCCAGTTTGTCGATATTGATGGTTTTCGCCACATCGGCAAAAATTCCTTCATAACAACTTATTGCCTGGGTTGTGTGGTCGTCGGAGAGGATGAAGAGGATATTGGGGGGTTGGTTATTGGTTGTTGGTTGTTGGTTGTTGGTTTTAGAAGAACAGCTTGCAAGTAAACTTAATCCTCCAATAATTGTAATTAGGTATCCAAGTTTCATAATTGATTTTTTCTCTGTGAAATCCTTTGTGCTCTTTGTGGTTAAATTCTTAATTACCATTGAGAACACAGAGAAGGCTCAAAGTTTTATTTTAATATTGTAATTTTCACATCATCGTAAAATGTGTTTCTTTCATATCGTTGTCGGATTCCGAAGTAACCGGGTTTTAAACCTTCAATTGTTCCTTCGGCCATTAAAATATCGTTACAAGTCCATTTTACATTTTCACCTTTTACTTCAATTTTATAATCTGCCCACTCGTGATGAAGGGCTACTCCCTCAATTTTAGCATTTCCCAAACTGCCTAAAACATATGCATCGGTAGTCGTTGAATCGGTTCCAGGCACCTGAATTTCACAACCAATTTCTGTTGACCATTGCCAATCAGGTTGAGGGGCACCAATCACAAACATGATTTTATCGTTATCCCCCCGCCATTGTTTAAACTCGATTATGTAGTGCTCTACATCATCCGGAACAGGTTTGTTGGCAAATAACACTGAATTTTTTGAACGCCCCCCCTGATGCATATAACCTGAATCAGCCGGAATTACCCACATTCCTTTTTTAGGATCTGAGGGTTCGCATTCATCGCTTAAAATCCAATTCACTGGTTTTTGTCCGCCCGGAAGTACTTTCCATTTTATCCCCAGACCTACAGGTTCTGGCAAACCAATAACATTTTCGATGTATTCTCCTTCTGAATCAGAGTCGAAATTGTCTTCAAATAGAACAATGGGAACCGGCTCTTTTTCTCCTTGTTTTTGTTTTTGATTGCTACAGGCAAAAAAGGTGGCAGCAATGATTATAAGGAGTAATAGGTTTTTCATTTTTGAATGATTTAAAGATGCCATCTTTTTGCTACAACTTAAAAAGATGGCATCCCAGTTTTTAAATATTATTTACCAAAAAATGTTACCACTGAACCCGGTAACATTTCAATATCAACGGCACCATCTTTCAATTTAAAAGTACCAATATTTTTATATCGGTCTGCTTCGTAATCAGCGGCATCTACCGTACGAAATGCCTCAAATTCCTTACTTTTTGTTCCACTTAATTCTACCGAAACATTCTTTTTTCCTTTTGCAAGGTTAACAACAATAAATGCATCCGGATTATCAGTTTCAGCTTTAGCAAATCCAATTACAGCAATTTCTGAATTCATGGCAAAAGTACGTGCCACTTTCATTCCAGGCTGCCCGGCCCTTGATGCTTGTTTATAAAAATAATAACCTTTGCGTACTTCATAATTACCGTTTTCATTTACCTGGATGGCATTTCCAGGATTTGGGTCACCACCAATCCAATGTGTTGGTCGTTGGATTCCGGCCCACGGAATTATGGCATTTACTTTTGAAGTATAAATATTTCCGTGGATTTGTTTTACAAAACTGGCATCCATCTCCGCCCAACTGGTTGAAGTTACCCAGGTATGTAATTCAGGTTTTAGAGCACGTAAAATATCGCTTGGGTAAGAATTATGTTCGCCAAACCATGCTCCGTAGGTTCCACGGTAAAAACCATGCGAAGTAAGTAGAGCAAGATTGTCAACTGCTTCTTTGTCATCGGCAATAAAATCGCCCAATCCCCATCCTGTAAAACGATACCAGTTGGAAGGTTCGCCGTTGGTAATTCCAACTCCCTCCAGACCATATTTTTTAAACATTTTGGGCATGTATTTTAAAAACTCGTTTACCTGCTCAGGAGGCCAATACAAATTAAAGTCGTGATTTCCACGGTCGGTGTAACCATCCTGAGTCCATCGGTGCCAATCCTCTCCTTCGTTGTGCAACGACAAATATTTTACAGGCAAACCATCTTTTTCTTTTAAGAATTTTACCCAATCTATCATGTACAAAGCAAGGTCTTCTTTCATTTCCGGGTCGAGGTCGCGGCCACGGTCTGCTTTTTGTATGGTTATATATCCGGGAGGGCCATAAAGTGTAGTTATAATTTCCAAATCTGCGCCTCTGGCACGGGTAATTTTTAATCCTGCCCTTACAAACTCGCGCATGTGACTGGTGGTTGTTTCATGATCAAAAGCTCCACCCGGTTCAGTTTGGTGTTTAGCATCAAGAAACATTTTTACAATCCCAGGCTTCAAGCCATCTTTGCCAAAAACCAATTCTACAATTTCCTGTTTTTCCTTCTCATCTAACAGGCTGAATCCGCCATATTCCTGGGTAAAGGTTTTTTCTCCGGGATGCACTTCTTTCCACCATTGTTGTGTTCTTTCAGGTCCCAATTCGCTGTTTACAAAGTGGGCACTTTCAACATAATTAAAACCAAAACCGTCCCAGTCGCGTAATGGTTGGTCGAAATAAACTCCGGCACGAACGGCTGTAAAATCACGGGCTTGTGCAAATGTGTTAATAGTTTGAAATGATAATCCGATTAGAATTAGCATGCTTAGAAAAAGTTGTTTCATGATATAAGATATTTAGAATTATTGTGCAAAAAAAGTAGTAACTGATCCCACAGGTGCTTCATAAAAAAGGACTCCGTTCTCTACATTGAAAGTTCCAATTTCCTTAAATTTCTCTGTTTCAGCTTCATTCGTTCTGAAAGCTTTAAATGAACTTGCACCAGTTCCAGTAATAGTAATAACACAAGGTTTTTTCCAGTTTTCACTCATATTGGTAATAATAAAAGCATCCTCTGAATCGGATGTTCCTTTTGCAAACGCTATCACCGGAACCTGGGTATCATTGGAAAGTGTTCGGCACACTTTTGATCCGGGCTGACCCGGACGGGTAATTTGTTTATAGAAATAATATCCGCGTCTAATCACATAACTACCGTCTTCATTCACCGTAAAAGCAGAGCCCGGATTTGGATCTCCGCCTACCCACTGCACAGGGCGCTGGATGCCAGCCCAGGGAATAATGCCGTTTACCCTTGCTGAATAAATATTGTCGTGCATTTCCTTGATATTCTTTGTATCCATTTTACTCCAACTGGTGGAAGTTACCCACGCATGAAGCTCCGGTTTCTTTTCGCGTATAAGTTCTGTTCCCATACAATTGTGATCACCAAACCACCGGTTTTCATATTTACCAGAGAAAAAACCATGAGAGGTTATTAAACCAATTGCCTGTATTGCTTTTTTATCTGATGCAATGGCATCAGCATAACCCCAGTACGAAAAGCGATACCAATTGGTGTTTTCGCCGGGTGTTACTCCAACATTTTTTAAACCTGCGTCATCCAGTTTTTTGCGGGTAAGCACCATCATTTCGTTTACCAGTTCAGGCCTCCAATACATGTTATAGTCGTGGCCGTGTCCAATATTTGGATCTTCCCCATCCCATGGCCAACGTTCCCAGTCTTCACCTTCGTTATGCAGTGAAACGTAATTCACAGGGAATTTTTCTTTTTCCCGAAGGAATTTTACCCAGCTTATCAGGTAGTCGGCCATATCGCCTTTGTGTGCAGGATCCATGTCGCGTCCCCGAATTTTTTTCTGAAGAGTCATGTAGGCAGGTGGACCATAAAGTGTAGTAATTATATTTAAACCGCCACCCCACTCCAGGGTTTTAGCCAACCCCATGCGAACAAATTCGCGCATATATTTTGTGGTAGTTTCATGGTCATACGCACCTCCCGGCTCAGTCTGATGGAATGGATCGTAAAACATTTTTACAAGTCCCACCTTTAATCCATCCTCGCCAAAAACCAAATCTATAACTTCGGCTTTTTCGTTTTCGTCGAGCAGGCTAAAACCTCCATACTCCTGTTTAAATTCGTTGTAATCGGGTGTCTGAGCTGTTTCAACATAGTTAAAACCAAATCCATCCCAGTCTCGTATTTTCTGGTCGAATTTTACTTTGATGTCAACTCCTTTTATTACTGGGTATTGGGCAAGTGTAATAATACAGATAAGCATTAATACTCCAAAAGATGTAAGTTTCTTCATGTTTCTATTTTTTTATTTTCCGAAAAAAGTTGTAACTGAACCTGCCGGACATGTATAAATTAATTTATTGTCATTAGTTTTTATATCGTTGAATTGTTGATAATCTTCCTCTGGAGAAGTTCGGTAAACTTCAAATGATTTGCTTTTTGAGCCACTCACAGTAATTTTAATATCCTTTTCTTTTTCAGATTTATTGATGATGATAAAGGCATCAGGATTTTTTGTTTTTGCTGAGGAAAAAGCAATCACTCCCAAAGCAGGATCGAGGTTAATTACTTGAGCCACATGCATTCCGGGTTGTCCAGCGCGACTCACTTGTTTGTAGAAATAATATCCTTTCAGTATTTCCAACGAACCATCTTCGCGGATATTAAATGCACATCTCATTGAACCATCGCGGTATTCACCATTGGATTCCATCCATTGTCCGGCTCCTGAAATGGGTGCCCAGGGAATCAATCCATTTACTTTACATTCATAAATATCCCGGCGGATATTTTCAATAAACTGATAATCGATGGTCCATGGCCGGGAAGTTACCCAGGATTTTACGTCGGGACGCTGTTCTTGTATTAAGTCTTGTCCCACACTTCGGTAATCGCCGTAATAAACGGAATTGGGAATATCCCAAACAGCAAAACTGTGACTTGTAATTAATGAAAGATTTTCTAAAGCGTTTTTATCGTTTACAATAGCTGTGGCATAACCCCAGGTATCGAAACGAAACCAGGTTTGAGTTTCACCGGGCGTTAATCCGACTTCTTTTAAATCATTGGCTTCCAATACTTTTTGAGTTATTTTCAGGAAATCCACTACCTGATCAGGTGTCCAATATGAATTGTAATCGCGGTGGTCTTCGCCCGGATTACTGCCATCGCGTGGCCAGCGGTAATAAGCATCTCCTTCGTTGTGGAATGAGATGTAGCGAATATCCAAATTTTCCTCTTCGCGCAGATACTTTGCCCACGAAACCATGTATTCGGCCACTTCGTATTTTTCATTCGGGTCAATGTCTCGCCCCAGTACATATTTTTGTGTGGTTTGCCATGGTGCCGGTCCGTAAAGTGTAACCATCCCGGTGAGTTTGCCTCCCCACTTTTGTACACGTTTTTGTCCCTCGCGGTTAAAATAACGCATCCATTCAGTTGTACTTTCATGGTCAAAGCCGGCCATGTTCATTTTCAAAGGATCGTCATTGTCGTTTCCGGCTTTGGTCAATCCCTCGTGAAAAGGGTCAAGGAAAAGTTTAGTCAATGATGGTTTCCAGCCGTCTTCTCCAAAAATCATTTCCAGAATTTTCTCCCGGGTTTCTTCAGAGGCGAAACTAAAACCGCTGTAATCCTGTGCGAATTTACTATAATCGCGGGTTTGACAAGCTTCTACATAATTTACTCCAAAACCATCCCAATCTCGCAATGGGCGGTCGAAATAAACTATCACTTCAGAATCCGGAACTACATTTACTTTGTAGCCCGTATTGGGATAACGCTGGGCAGAGACAGATATACTGTAAACCGATAAAACAAAAACAAGAAAATTTCCTATATTCAATATCGAATACTCAATACCAAATACCAAATACCAAATAGCCAAAGGTTTGTGTGAAGATTTTTGTTTTATTAGATTCTTGTTATCCATTTAAATTAGTTAATTGCTATAAAAGTTGTGGTTGAAGCTTTGGGAGGGTCATAAATAATAACCCCGTTTTTCACTTCAAAAACACCAATTTCTTTATATTTTTCCATTCCATCTTCACTACTTCTGAAAGCTTTGAAGCGGGTACTTTGGGTTCCTTTTATTTCTATTTCAAGCGGCAATTTCCATATAGAAGTATTACTTGTTACTACAAAAGCATCCGGGTGCTTTGTTCCGTTGTTTGCAAAAGCAATAATAAATGCCACCGGATTTGCCAGCATGGTGTAAACACAGGCCATCCCCCGATGTCCGGCAGTGGAAAGCTGTTTATAAAAATAATAGTGAGAAGTTAATTCGTAGGTTCCGTCGTCGTTTACCCGAATTGCTGTTCCCAGGTTTGGATCTCCGCCAATCCATTTCGAAGGATTTTGTATTCCGGCCCAGGGAATTAAAGCATTTACTTTTGCGGTGTAAATGTGTTCAAATGAAGTTTTTACAAACTCTGTTCCTGAGTCTCCCCAACTGTAAGATGTTATCCAGGTTTTTAAACCGGGCTTTTTGCTTTTAAAAAGTGAAGTCGTCCTGCCATCGATATAAGCATGTGATAGTTTTCTGTAATCACCGTTTATAAATCCATGGGTGGTCAGCAATCCCAGGTTTTCTATTGCTTCATCGTCGTTAAAAAGGGCTTTGGTGTAGCCCCAATTGTAAAAACGTGTCCAGTTTGAGGGTTCACCGTTGGTAACTTTCACATCAGAAATCCCGGCATTTTTAAAATGTTTTGGAAGTTCTTTTAAAAAGGTATTTACCTGCTCTGGTGGCCAGTACAGGTTGTAATCAAATTTTTCCATTCGTTGCAAAGCATCGTCGTAATTCCAGCGGTAAAAATCTTCGCCCTCATTGTGTAAGGAATAATATTTAACCGGAAATTCGTTTTCTTTTAAAAACTTCACCCAATCCGTCATATAATTACATAGATTATCGGTTTGTGATTCATCTAAATCCCTGCCACCAATGTGTTTTTGTTGGGTTGCCCAGGCCGGCGGGCCATAGAGTGTTGTAATGATTTTAAGGTTTTTGTTTCGTTGTAAACCGCCTTTGACAAATTCTCGCATCCAGGATGTTGTCGATTCATGGTCAAATTTTGAATCGGGAGTATTTTGATGCCAGGGATCGTGAAACATTTTTACGATTTCAATATTTAAACCCTCTTCACCAAATACCAAATCAAGTATTTCTTCTTTTTGATTTTGATTTAAAAGACTAAATCCGCCATAATCCTGAGTTGATTCGGGATAGTTACGCACCTGGCAAAACTCAACGTAATTAAATCCAAATCCATCCCAATCGGCCACCTTCTTCGAGAAATCGATTTCAGCTGGAATAGTTTTGATTTCTGTGGTTTGTGAACATACTGAATATACAAATAGTAAAAAACAGGCTAAAAGATTAATCTTCATTTCAGGTTAAGGTTTAGTTTATTTTACTCCAAAGAAAGTGGTTACAGAGCGTGCCGGGGCAAGATACTGAATTAAACCTTCTTTGTTCTCAAATTTACCGATATTATTGTATTGTTCCGTTTTTTCATCGTTGGTTCTGAAAGCTTCAAATTCTTTGCTTTTCGAACCTTCTGTAAAAACATTTAATGCTTTGTCTTTTTCATCCAGATTCATCACCACAAAGGCATCAGGATTTGAAGTTCCATTGGAAGAAAATGCAATAATATGAAGGTGTTTCCAATTGGCAATTGCTGTGGCCACTTTCATCCCGGATTGACCTGCTCGTGAAATTTGTTTGTAGAGATAATACCCCTGCAAAATTTCAAACGAACCATCCTCACGCACATAAAAACAGGTACCCGGATTCCACTCCTGATTTATCCAATGTTCAGGCCGTTGAATTCCAGCCCATGGAATATATCCATTCACTTTGGCAGTGTAAATATTTCCGTGAACCTCTTTCGCGTAATTCACGCTCATGTCGAGAAATCCGCTTGAGGTAGTCCAGGCATGCAATTCGGGACGTTTTGAACGAAGCAAGTCGGTTCCTGCACTGCGTTGCTCGCCAAACCATTCCGAAAATTTACTTTTATGAAAACCGTGAGAGCTTATTAATCCAAGGGAATTCAGTGCTTCGTCATCCCAGCTTAAATGAGGCGCATAACCATAATCCTGGAAAAAATGCCAGCGACTTGTTTCTCCCGGTGTAACACCAATTTGCTGCAAACCGTTTTCATCCATTTTTTTTCGGAGTAATTTTACATATTCCACCACTTGTTGTGGCGACCAATAGGCGTTATAATCTTTCCCGTTTAACAGATAACCACTGCCATCGAGTGGAAAATTAAAAGGTTGATCGCCCTGGTTATGTAGCGAAAAATATTTTACCGATAAACCTTCATTCAATAAAAATTTAATCCAGTCGATTTCATATTCTGTCAGTCGCTCAAATTTCTCAGGATTTAAATCACGCGACCGCAATTCACCACTTTTAAATGCCCATGCTGGCGGACCGTATAGTGTGGTTATTATTTGTAAATCGCTACCTCTTTTTCGGGTAATTTCCAATCCGTTTTTCACAAAATAGCGCATCCATTCTGTTGTTTCAGTATGATTGTATTTTCCATTTCCAAGCGGTTGATGAATGGCATCGAGGAACATTTTTACCAACCCGACTTTTAACCCCTTTTCACCAAAAACCATTTGTAAAATGGTATCCCGACTGGCTTGCGGCAAAATACTAAAACCACCGTACTCCTGCTTAAACTCCTTGTAATCGGGAGTCTGGCAAACTTCAACATAATTAAAGCCAAAGCCATCCCAGTCTTGCAAAGTTTTATCGAAATGAACTTCGCAATGCACTTTTGTAAAATCAGTAGGTTGTGCCTGAAGGGAAGAAATAAAAAGCATCAATAAAAATACAACATTAAACTTCATTATTTTTATCTGATTTTAAATTTTAAAAAATATCAAATCGTCTGTTTCCTAATTAATTTTTAAACTTTTTTCTTCTACTTAACCTAATGAATTACCATGAAATAAACTTTTTACAGTAGTTTCATCTCCGATTGCTGATGATGAAAGAAAACTACTTTTCATTTTTGTTTTAAATAAGAGCGGAGAAAATAACTCCGCTCTTATTGATAAAATACTCACTTAACTATTCCAAATATGAAAAAAACTATGCTCCTTAATATCCCGGATTTTGTGCTGCCGAGTCAAGGTTTCCATTATCAAATTCTGTTTGCGGAATGGGCCACAGATCGTAATGCTGTTTGTAATTTGATGACATCCACCAGCGGTTTGGATAATCAGGAGCCTGACCATCCAATCCTTCGAGCCAGGGCAATCTAACCACACCATTTCCATCAATTTGTGGAATATTGGTTTCTGCTTCTTTGTGGAAATATTTTGGGCGTCCTACTACATCCATTCCCAGGGCTTTAACTGTTGCACCATAACGTTTCAAATCTTCGTAACGATGTCCTTCATGGCACAATTCAATTTTACGCTCGCGACGTACAAGGGCACGTAAACCATCCTGTCCTAAAGCAGTTGTTTTTGCCGAAGGATGAGATGCATATTCAGCAGAAGACATTCCCCAGCCCCTGGCACGAACCATATTAATTAAATCTACTGCTTCCTGCAGGTTATCATTCAATTCTATCAAGGCTTCCGCTCTCATCAATAAAACATCAGCATATCTCAATAAAATCATATTTAACGATCCGTTAGCTGCCAAACCGGCCATACCATCTTCGAGTGCCTGATATTTCCAGGTGAGGTAACCCGTGCGACTACTCCAGCCATTTGTACAATCCTGGTTGGTAAGAATTTTTGCAGTGCCATCATCATTTATTTTATAACCCACCTGGTCATAATTTACGCCTTCTGCTTCACCCCATGGTTTTAGAAGTGTATTGTACTCCCAGATAAAAGTAGGATCACTGTCTTCAGGAAATTTAGCCCCCGGATAAACTTCTTCGAATCCTGTTAGCTCTCGTGTTTTACCGTTGGACTCAGTCAAGGTCATGGTAAATTTTTCAGATCCCTCAACACGCGGCCAAACAATAGTTTGATAGAAACGGGGTTCTCTTCCTGCAAATGGATTTTTGGGATCGAAATATGGCGACACATCCACTGTATTTCCCAATGTATCTTCATAAGAATGAATTAAGTATTCCTGAGGAGTTGTACCAGACATACACCTTGAGTAGTTACGGCTACCGGTTGTCCTCAACCAATCGTGAGAACTGTTTTGTGAATAATTAAATTCTTTTTGAAGTAAAACCTCGCTGCAATTTTCACCAGTATAAATAAAAAGATTTTTATAACTCTCTTCCGGATTTGAAGAATCGTAATACAGTTCGTGTCCACCGGTATTGATACAATTTCCCGTATAAGTTTTAACCTTGTTTAAATAATTTGCATCGGGAGAAATGGCTTTCCCTTTTTGAAAGTATGCCCTGTAAATTGCCGCTTTTGCAGCAATTGCCCATGCAGTTCCGGCAGTTACTCTACCTGCATCGTCACCTGTTCGGGTTGCAGGGAGATTGGGAGCAGCTTCTTCCATTTGTTTAAATATAAAGTCATAGATTTCATCTTCAGATGTTCTTGGTAAATTGGCATAATCATTCATTTCCAAAAGTTTATCTGTAAATGGAATATCTCCAAATTTAACCACCAAACTATAGTAGCACCAGGCGCGAATAACCTGTGCTTCCGCTTTTAGCTCAAGCCAATCGCTTTCATTCATTTTGTCTTTGGCTTTTTCCATTCCTTCAATAACAATGTTACACCTTGTTACACCGCTGTAATAATCGCTCCAAAAATTCCTTACAGGAGCTAATTCGGGATTTACATTACCTTCACGAAATGGAGAAAGGCTGTTTGTCATTCTGATTTGACCTGCATCCTCCAGAGCCACAAAAAGCCGGTAATAGGATCGATGGCTAAAAGTATTGTCATTATCAAGAAGTTTGTAACATGCATTTACCCCCATTTTAACTTCAGCCGGAGTAGAAAGAAAAGTTTCGCTGCTTGGCATATCCAGCGGTTGCTTGTCAAGATAATCGTCGCACCCAATAACACTAATAAGTACGAGAACTATTATTATATATATTTTATTCTTCATTGTAATAATCTTTATAGTTTTCAACTAAATGCTTTTTAAAAGGCAATGTTTATACCACCCATAAATTTCGAAATATTAGGATACTGGAAATATCCTCTTCCATCGGCATTTTCAGGATCAAAGCCCTGAATAAAGTTGTGGAAGGTGTAAAGATTGTCGGCAGAGATATAGAATCTTACATTTTTTAGTTTTAACTGGTTGCTTACTCTTTTAGGTAAAGTATAACTTAAAGTAACATTCTTAATTCTTAAATAAGCCCTGCTTTTAAGCCAGAAGTCAGAGAAACCTCCATTGTCAACGCCATAAGCCGGATATTCTGCAGTGGTATTTGCTTTTAATCCTGCTGCATCGTAACCATACTCCGTTAACACCGGATGATTTTCACCTATATAAAAGTCGGCTTCCCAGTCGTACAAGTAGTTTCCAAAATTTTCGCCTGTCCGTCGCATATATCCCTGACGCTTACCTACTCCCTGTAATATCACGTCCAGAGCCAAACCTTTCCAGTCGCCACCAAATAAAATACTGTAATTATAACGGGGCATTGAACTTCCCAATACTGTTCGGTCGTTGATATCAATTTTACCATCAGGAACTCCATCGGGCCCGCTAATGTCTTTAAGTTTTAACGAACCTTCCTGAATTGTTTCTGAATCCCATTTAGGAACATTGGGGTCTTCGAGATCAGCTGCCGACATAAATCCACCTTCGGCAACATATCCGTAGTAAGCATCAAATTCAGTTCCTTCTTCCCTTATCCTGTCACCACTAATATAAGGCCCTGTGCCCAGCAGATCGGTAACTTTATTTTGGTTATCATCGAGTTGTCCGGTTATATAATAACCAAAATCTCCAACCTTGTCATTCCAGTTCAGGATAATTTCCCATCCTTTGTTTTCCATTGAAGCCGCATTCTGATAATTGGCTTCTAAACCTGTAACCTGTGGAATCTGAAGTTTTAATAAAATATCTGTATTATTTTTGTGGTAATAATCAAAAGAACCATTTAATCGATTATTAAAAAATCCAAAATCAAGGCCTATATCGAATTGTTCTGATTTTTCCCATGTAATATCATTAACAGCCCATTCGGTAATTGCTGCACCCTGTTGACGAATTTCACTGAGAATTACTGACTGGTTTATATCGGTTAAAGATTGGTATGGATAATTTCCAATATTCTGGTTACCCAGTTGTCCCCATGATGCTCTTAGTTTTAAATTACTTAACCATTCGACATCATTCAAAAATCCTTCTTCAGACAAACGCCAACCTAATGAAACTGCAGGGAAGAAACCCCAGCGATAATCCTGGGCAAAACGAGATGAGCCATCGTAACGGAAACTCACTTCTGCCAGGTAACGATTTTTAAAAACATAGTTAATTCTGCCAAAACCAGATGCCAAAGCCCACTCGTAACCACTGCTTCCATTATTCATTCCTTCGGTATTACCCAATCCTAACTGAGGGTAATTAATACCAAACGGAAACTCGGTTCTTGAGCCCCAGTGATTTCCATATTCAAAATCAAGCGCGTCACCACCAAGCATCGCAGTTAATTCGTGCTCTCCAAAGGTATTGGTATATGTGGCTATTGCTTTATAGTAGTTTTGATTTCTTCTTTGTGTTTCTTTTCTAAGACTGTTTTTATCCGGTGTAGTACCATCAAAAGTCAGTGGCTCATCATTGGATGTCAATTCAGCATAAAAATCGAATGTTTCGGTAAAGTTGGTGTGATAATTATTGTCAACGGTATTGGAATAACCCAGCTCAACTTTTAAGCCCTTTACAGGTGTTATTATGGCATTTAAATTAATCAATGTATATTCACCTTCATTGGTGTTAAGTCCGCCTGACTCAGTAAATCCGATTGGGTTGTCACCCTTCCAGGCCCAACCATATAAGCCATCTCCTACCCGGGCCTGCCGGTAAGGTTCCAACTCATTCACCATATGAAAGATTGTACCGATATCTTTGGGAGGACGTTCTTGTTTTGTTCTCATCAAATAGAAATCAGCGTTAAACTTCAGCCAGTTAACAGGTGTAACTCCAATATTCGATCGAATTGATTTTCTGTTAAAAGAAGCATTATCAATTAAACCGTTTTGATCCATATTAACTAATGACACTCTTGCCTGAACCATTTCTGATCCACCTGAAAATACAACCTGTTCGCGATGTAACGGAGCATTACTTTTTACCGCAAGATCGTACCAATTGTTATTTTGATAAGCATCAGACGTTCCATTAGTTTCTACTTCATTCACGTAATTGTTAATGTATTCCGGATTCCATTCGAGGTCTAAACCTCTGTTATACCTGTTTACATCTTCCAACAAAAACTGGTTTCTTAGGCCTACAAATTCCGGCAACATGGTTGGTGATTGTAATCCGGCGGAAAAATCACCACTTACGCTGAAAGTTCCTTTAGTGGCTCTTTTTGTAGTAATCAGAATTACACCATTTGCAGCGCGGGAACCGTAAATAGCTGCTGAAGCAGCATCTTTCAATACTGAAATACTTTCTATATCCTCAGGATTTACATCGTTGATACTTCCAACCTGAATACCGTCAACAATAACCAAAGGATTTTGATTGCTTGAAATTGAACCACGACCACGAATGCGTATAGTTGCGGCATCGCTACCAGGAGTTCCAAGGTTTTGAGTAACCACCACTCCGGGGGCCAAACCCTGTAAGGCTGTAGAAGTTTGAACTATTGGCCTGTCAGCAATTTTTTCAGCATCAACTACAGCAACAGCACCAGTAAGATTAACTTTTCGTTGGGTTGCATATCCCACTGCTACTACTTCTTCAATACCAATTATATCTTCCACCAATACCACATCAATAGTAGTTTGAGTGCCAATTACAATTTCCTGGGTTAACATCCCAACAAAAGAAAATACAAGTATTTCACCACCGTCCGGGATTGTAAGAGAATAATTCCCCTCTTCGTCAGTAACAGCTCCGCTCACTGTTTCTTTTACCATAACTGCAACTCCCGGCAGTGACTCTCCTGTTTCATTGGTGACTTTCCCGGAAACTGATTTTTGTTTGGCTTTAGCAGGTGATCCAGTTTCCACGGTTTTATCCGTAATTACAATATATCTGTCAACAATCTCATAATTCAGCCCCTGATTTTCAAGAACTTCATCGAGAATTTTATCCACTGTTTGCTTATTTACATCCACATTCACCTTTCGGTTAACATCCAGTTTATTACTGTTGAATGCAATTTTAAATTCCGACTGGTTTTCAATTTCATCAAAAACCTGTTGAATTGTTACCTGCTCCATTTTTAATGAAAGCCTGGTAGCCTGTGAGTATGTGTTACTTGCATAAGTAACAAGACCGGTCAGGATCAGAATGAAAGTTAGTTTCATAATTCTTAGTAACTTTTGGTATGGAACAAAGTCATCCCAAAACCAGTAACTCGTAATTTTTTTCATAAATTTGTTACGTTTTAGTTAAACATTAAGATTGGCTAAAATTTTGAGGGTAGCTCGTGTTGGCGCAGGATCTACCCTTTTTTTCATATCATTTTTCTGTTGGTTTTATATAGATTTTATTTTCTTTCGATTCACATTCAACATTCATTGCCAGTTCGATAATTTCAAGCAGGCGAAATAATAGTTCTCCCTGGTACAACTCTACTGTTAATCTTTGATTATCAAGACTCTCCTTATCGTAAACTATATCAACGTCGTACCACCGCTCAATTTTTCCAACCAGGTTTTCAAAATTGTCATTTCTGAAAATCAACTGGTTATTTGTCCATGCCAAAATCTCATCGCTTTTTTGATTGTTATATTTCAGAACATTTTGAGTTTTATCAAATTTGATGGATTCTCCGGGTTTGAGTTTTAATGTCCGGGCAGCTATATTTTCATTCTGGGGATTTATCGTTAGTTCTATGTTTCCTTCAAAAAGAGTGGTTTCAATTTCTTTATCTTCAGGATAAGCTCTTACGTTAAACGATGTTCCCAAAACTTTAATACCGGCCTCTTCTGCTTCAATAAAGAAAGGTTTTTCAGCATCCTTTTTTACTTCAAAATATGCTTCACCGATAAGTTTTATACTTCTGTTTCTCTTTCCAAAATTATCGGGGTAAAGTATTTTTGAATCTGAATTGAGCCATACTTTGGTTCCGTCGGGTAAAACCAATTGAGATTTTTGTCCTCTTTCAGCAAGCGTTTCAAAATAGACCGGTTCGGTATTTCGTTGTTGAATAAACAAATACAATGAAACTACTAACAAAGGAAATATTATTATTGCCGCAGCTTTTTGAAAATTTGTTACAATCCTTTTTAATAAATCAGGTTCCTGTGAGTTCAATTTTACAATGCCTTTTTGAACCGATGAAAAACTAAGATCTGTTTCCTTGCTATCATTTTTATTCCATTCATCAAAAAGAACCACATGTGGTTCATCACTCTCCTCAAGCCACTTTTTTAGTCTTTTCAAATCTTCCGTCGAAGTATTTTCATCCGCTAAAAAACCGGATAATATTTCTTTCTCCTTTTTAGCCATAATATTATTCTCACAAGTATTACGATTTAAAAAGAAAGTTCCGTGAAGAAAAAAGTAACTAATTTTTAAATGTGTTAATTAATTACAAAATGTTGCTAAATTCCTGACGAAGAAACTGAAGTGATTTTCTTATTTGAGTATCGACTGTGTTTTCTGTTATGTTCAATTTTGAGGCTATTTGTTTGTAGGTTAATCCCTCAAAACGCGATAAGCTAAAGATTTGTCTTCGGCGTTGCGGTAATTTCTGTAAAACTTTTTGAAGCCTTGAAAACATTTCTTTTTCTGATGTTTCAAAGGATTCATGATCAGGGATTACCTCTTCTAAAATATAAGTTTCGGTGTAAACCAGTTTCTTATGGACAGCAGTTTTAATGGCATCTAAAACCAAATTCTTTGAAATAGTAAATAAATAGGATGAGAAGTTTTTTTGAATGTCAATTTTTGAACGTTTTATCCATATTTTTATAAAAACCTCCTGTACTATTTTATCGGAAGAAATATGGGGAGGCAACATTTTATGAACAAAACCCTTTACCTTGTTTTTATAACGATGAAAAAGAATTTCAAAAGCCATTTCATCACCTTTTTTTAGTCGGCGAAGGAGTTTTTCTTCACTATGCTCAAAGTTTGATTTCAAGATTATAGCTAGTTAGTTGTAACTGAATTACATTTGCAATTTATCCAGAGAAAGCTAAAACTGAAAAGGATTTTTTAAGGATATTGACCATTTTTATCGGGAACGTTCCCGAAATCAGTTAACGTTTCATTATCAGATTAAAGTTTCTTTTATATATTTAGGCAAATAACTAAACCATGAGAAAAAGAAACCTCACCATAAACGACATTGCTAAAGCGCTAAACATATCAAAATCAACTGTTTCAAGAGCCATTAGAAACAAACACGATATCAATCCGCTTACTAAAAAAAGAATTCTTGAATACGCTGATGAACACGATTTTCACCCCGATATTGTAGCTCAAAGTTTGAGAAGCCGAAGTACAAAAACCATAGGAGTTATTGTTCCGGCTTATCATATTCCTTTTTATTCAAATGCCATTTGCGGTATTCAGGATTTTGCCATGAAAATGGGTTACAACGTTATGATTTGTCATTCGAACGAACAATATGAAATTGAAATTAAAAATGTAGATGCTTTATTGGCTGCCAATGTTGAAGGGATTATTATTTCGGTGGCCCGCGATACTGAAAAGAATGAACATATTAGAAAGTTGAAAAGATTAGGTATTCCGCTGGTTTTGTTTAACCGTGTAATTGAGGATTTTAAGGCTGCTAAAGTTGTGGTGAATGATTATTACGGTGCTAAAAATATGATTAACTATCTGATTAATACCGGATGTAAAAACATTGCACATATTTCAGGCCCAAATAATATACTACTAAGTAATAATCGGAAAGCTGGCTATTTTGACGCTTTAACAGAAGCAGGCCTGTTAATAAATGAAGATATTGTTCTTGAAGCCGATTTTACCATGGAAAGCGGTATAAATACAACACAAAAGCTTCTGGAAAAAAATGAAAAAATCGATGCCATTTTTGCGGTCTGTGATGCTGTTGCATTTGGCGTAATAAAGGTGTTAAAGCAAAATAGAATTAAAATACCTGAAGAAATTTCGGTTGCAGGATTTACCAACGAACCCATGGCCGAATTGGTAGAACCTTCGCTAACCACGGTAAAACAACCTATTTACGAAATTGGTGAAACTGCTTCAAAACTTTTATTTGCACAAATCAACGATCCGGATCTACCCCCTGAATTGTGTGTTTTGGATACCACGATTGAAGTGCGGGAAAGTACGAGACAATAGAAATCGGAGTATATAATTCCAATTATATCGGACTTGGAAAGTCCGTTTCCTGGTAACAGGTTAATCATAATTCTCCAATAACTTCCCATACCACTCAATGGCAAACTCTGCAAAATTTCTTCCCAAATAATTTTGTGCTATTTCGTTATTAAATAATGCAGGGTTTTGTTGAAGTCTTTTATCCGTATGCAATTTCCCTTTTTTCAAACTTTCAAGCATTAAACGGAATCCTCCAAAATTCCATGTTTGTCTGCCGTAAGGAGCATCACTTGCACAAAAAATATTTTTACAAAAAGGTTCTCCGGCCAATTGATAGGTGATAAAATCACTTTCGATATGGGTATCGCGCTTTGCACTTTCTATAAAACGAATGTTGGGCCGACGAAGTCCAAGTTCGCGTGCTTTTTGGTAATGAATTTCACCTTCCATATAAGATGGGCCACCACCTCCCATATGTATTCCAACCATCGGATGTTCAGGATGTATTTGTGCCAAAGTTTCAAATCCTTCAGCTTTTGTATAAGGTGTATCGCCTCCAAAGTGGAAAGCAGGAATCCCTCCGAGTTCTATAATCTTATTAAATACATTCACTACTGCATCAGAATCAATCGGATAGGCATTTTGAGCCGGATTCATTTTCACAAAAAGGAAACCCAATTCTTTTATACAAAACTCTGCCATTTTAATTGCCAGTTCTTCTCCCAGATTTTTAGGATCAGTCCAGCCTCCCGGAATAAAATGATTTGGATATTTGGCATCCATATCAAAAAGGTATTGGTTAGCCTTTAATAGGGTTTCAAAGTTTTTATCCTTGTCTTTACCATAGACAGTTACAGCAGGATTTTGCCAGGTCAGACACATATCAACTCCTGACATTTCCATCTCCATAATTAAATCCTCAGCAGAAATAGGTTTCCCGTGATAATAATTATCCGATTGCATGTATTTGGTTTTCAAAGGCTCAACAAGATTTTCAGTGTCAGAAATATGAGTATCTGCATCTATGGTGATTGAATGCTTATTGGATTTTAAAAAAGTAATTTGATTTACTATTCTGTTTTTTGCTTGCGGTGTCATGTTAAGGTTATTTTATAGTTTGGTGCAATTTTTAAGCGTTGCTATATCAAGTTTGAAATTTATTTTCTCAGCCAGTTTTTTATTTAACCAGGCTTTCGACTGTATATTTTTAGTGTATGGAATTTCAGAAGGAGAAGTTCCATCCAAAATTTTCAAAGCAGTTTGGGCTGCCCACTCTCCCTGTTCTTTGGCAATTTTTGTTAAGCCAAAAACTACAAACGGCATCATAAAATCATCGCAGGTTATGGCAGGGATTTGTAAATTTTCTTCAACCAGTTTTTGGGCTTCGTTATCGTTCCAGTTTTTTACCGCCCCATTTGTTGGCATATAAATTAAATCAGCTGATTGATTTGCTTCCTTAAAATATGTTTTCCACTGTTCAAAATCATTAGCCAACAAATATTTAGGTTTCAGTTGCAGGTTTTTGTACATGGTATCCAGAAGAATGGTGTTGTTTTGTTCTGAGAGTGAATTTTCTGAGAGTATGATAAGATCCTCTGTTTCAGGATAGCTTTTAATTACCTCTGAGATACATTCATAAAGCGGAATTACTTCCAACATGCCGGTTACATTTTCTCCCAAACCATATTGTTCTGCCGACCAGTTTACTCCACAAAAAACTACCGGAATTTCGGTGTTATTAAAATGAGCTTGAATTATATATTTTACTGCATTATCGTCGGAAACCAATAAAATATCAGGTTTAAAATCTTTAATTTCTGCTAATGCTTTTGTTGTAGCCTGCTGCATTTCCTCTTCTGAAGATTTGCGTTTTGTGTCCATAAAAAAGGTTATGAGCTCAACGTTTTTGTCCGCCAGAGTTTCCGTGATACCTTCCATCACATCATCACTGCTGCCGTATCCCATGTGGTAAGAATTGATGTAGTAAATTCT
>ENA-ORCQ01000119-ORCQ01000119.1-marine-metagenome-genome-assembly--contig:-NODE-119-length-49982-cov-4.000902_pt1 | contig 49982 bp, 41 predicted proteins | sample MGYA00237780_ERZ508510 | MGnify/ENA primary metagenome ERZ508510 (study PRJEB26181, sample SAMN06268981) | marine metagenome | isolation source: Tt an E2 anaerobic enrichment on eucalyptus from sediment...
GGCGAAATACTTAATGTTAAAGGATGAATGACACGGTAATTAAATTCTGCACCAACAAAATTGTGTTTGTGGTCATCAAATATTCTTTCATAACCAATACCGATGCCAAATTTTGACTCCGGAAAATTATATACATAATGAAAGTGAGTGGCAAAGCTAAATTCCTGTGCATTAAAAAAGTAAACCGGTCCGGCTGATATTCCTATCTCATGAACATGGCGGTGCTCGTTTTCATGCTCGTGATCATGTGCATGTTCATGATGTTCCTGTCCAAATAATATAACATTCAAAAAAGTGAACAAAGTGACAAACAATAATCTTTTTCTCATTTCTAAATTTTGGTTTTACGAAACAAACAAAAAACACCTTATTTAGTTTATCAATCCTTTATTTCTTTTCTTTTTGTTAATGTTCAGGAAAAGTATTATTTCAATTATGTTTTTAAGCCCAGAAGAAATATATTTAAAAAAACTTTTATTGTGTGAATGGCGATTATTTACTAAATTTCTACCTGAATTATATTCAACATACAACTACAGACAATTATTTATATTTAACTAATAACCTTTCTAATTATGAAAAAATTATTTATCCTTTTAATTTTATTTTCTGCATTTTCCTGTAAAGTAATAGAAGTTAGTTCTGTTTACGATGAAAAGAAGGATTTTTCAAAGTATAAAACATATGCTTTAGACCAGGAGGTTTTTGAATTGTATGTAGCGGAACAATATCGCGATTACTTTCGGGCTGCAATAGATGATAAAATGGCTGACGAAGGACTTACCAAATCTTCAGATCCGGATATGTTAGTGAATGTTTTGCTGGCAGGAGAAAAATTTAGTCCGGTAACAGAGGCGGCAAACAGCTTTTATTACCATGGTTTTACTCAGGGAACTCTTGTTTTAAGTTTTATAGACGAAGAATCAAGAAAAATTATTTGGCAGGGTACAGGAACTAAGTCGATAGTAAAAGATCTTCCGGAATCTAAAGTTGAAGCCAACATAAATAATGCAATCAAACAAATTTTAAAGGATTATCCTCCCAAAAATTAGCTGTTAAAAAATATCGCGTAAAAAAATATAAGAGTAATACAGATTTCTATAAACTGTTATTACTCTTTTTTGTTTCTTTGACATTTTTACTAAAATTTTTATCAAAAAATATTTTCAATGAAAAAAACTATTCAGTTTGGTGAAAAAGTAGAGGGATACAATATTCCGGTTTTAAACGAAAGAGAAATACGTGCTGCAGCCGGTATTCTATTTCTTGTGATGTTTATATCTATTCAGCAAGCAGCTTCGGGTGATTTTACTATGTTAAAATATTCAGTAATTGCCTTCTTAACCGATATGTTAATTCGTGTATTAATCAATCCTAAATATGCCCCCACCCTGATAATCGGCAGGTTAATAGTCCGAAATCAAACACCTGAATATGTTGGGGCCCGCCAGAAAAAGTTTGCCTGGAAAATTGGGATTGCGCTGGCAAGCATAATGTTTGTATTAATAGTCATTGTTAACTCCTTTAGTCCGATTACAGGAATAATCTGTTTTGTCTGTTTAATCTTTCTGTTTTTTGAATCGGCATTTGGTATTTGTCTTGGTTGTAAAACATACCCTTGGTTTTTTGGCAAAGAAAATCTACAATACTGCCCGGGTGAGGTTTGTGATATAAAATCGAGGCATGAAATTCAAAAAACCACTTTTAATCAATTTTTAATTGTGTTGGGATATGTTTCTTTAATTGTACTGGTTTACTTTGTATTTGGTAATTCACTTAAGGAGGCACCTTTCGACTTGTTTGGTTTGAATAGCCATTCATAAAAGGCAAAATGCAGCAGCTATTAAAGCCCAAAAACCTGATTTTCAATTTAAAAGAATAATACTTTCAAAAAATTTGTAAAAACTGCTAAATATCATGTCAAAAATTTTTACCGTTAACGTTAACGGTATTTTATTTTTATTAGCTTTGCTTGCAAAATTTAATCAAAATCTAATTATATGATTCTAGGCTTATTAAAGGAACATGGTAACGAAACCCGAGTAGCCTTACTTCCCGAAATAGTAAAGACCTTTATCGATTTAAAAGTTGAGGTCTGGGTTGAGAAAGGTGCCGGGGAAACTGCATTTGCAAAAGATGCCGATTACGAAGCCGTTGGAGCGAAAACTGTATCGCGAAAAGATGTCTTCGATAAGGCCGAAGTTTTACTACAAATTCAGCCACCGGCTGATGGAGATACTCAGAAAATTAAGGATAACCAGGTTTGGATCAGTGCCTTTAACCCATTGTGGGATACAGACCTTGTTAAAGAATTTCTTAAAAAAGGCACTACCACTTTTAGTCTTGATCTTATTCCACGTACAACCCGTGCACAAGCTATGGATATTTTATCTTCCATGGCAACAGTTTCAGGTTATATGGCGGTATTGGAAGCTGCAATTAAATTACCAACATTCTTCCCGATGTTTATGACAGCAGCCGGAACAATCCGTCCGGCCAACGTTTTAATTCTGGGAGCCGGTGTTGCAGGATTGCAGGCCATCGCTACTTCGCGTAAACTTGGTGCTCAGGTACAGGTTTTTGATGTACGTTCAGCAGTAAAAGAAGAAGTAATGAGTTTGGGTGGTAAGTTTGTTGAAGTAGAAGGTGCTACCGAAGACAAAGCTGCAGGTGGTTATGCGGTTGAGCAAACCGAAGCGTTTAAGAAAAAACAACAGGAAGCCATTAATGCAGTAGCAGCAAAATCAAATGTTGTGATTTGTACTGCACAGATACCGGGTAGAAAAGCTCCTTTACTGATTCCTAAAACAGCGGTAGAATCGATGAAACCGGGATCTGTAATTATCGATTTGGCAGCATCAACTGGAGGGAATTGCGAATTGACAAAAAATGATGAAACTATCGAACACAATGGAGTAAGCATTATCGGTCAATCTAACTATCCTGCTCAAATGCCAGTCGATGCCAGTCGTATGTTTGGCAAAAATGTACTAAATTTTATGAAACTTATAATTGGCGAAGAGGGTCAGTTAAATCTCAATTTTGAGGATGATATTGTAAAAGGAACCTGCATCACACATGCAAAAGAAATTTACAACGAACGTGTTAAATCAGTAATCGAAAAAGCATAACAGATATGGAACAAATATTAACTTTTTTCTTCGAATACAAAGAAGCGATTTTTATTATCGCACTATCCATATTTGTGGGTATTGAAGTGATTTCCAATGTACCATCAGTTTTGCACACTCCCCTGATGTCGGGAGCTAATGCAATTAGTGGTGTAATTATTATCGGAGGTATTATTTTGGTTGGTCATGCCGACCTTTCAAAATTTTCGTTAAACCTTGTACTGGGTATTCTGGCTTTAATTTTCGGAACCCTGAATGTAGTTGGCGGATTTGCCGTAACCGACAGAATGCTTGAAATGTTTAAAAAGAAAAAAAAGTAGGAAATCATGGATAAAGTATTAGGAATAGTAGATGGTATTGAATTTACCATAGGAGACTCAATATTAGAATTAAGTTACCTGGTTGCCGCACTTTTATTTGTTTTTGGATTAAAATTACTTTCACATCCTGAAACCGCGCGAAGGGGAAATTTATGGGCTGCCGGCGGAATGGGCCTGGCAATGCTTACAACATTATTACTTCATAAAGATGGAAATGGCAGCGGTATTCCATTAACCAATGTATGGATTATCCTTGCGGCTATTGGCGTTGGCTCGGCGATTGGTTGGATTGTTGCCAGAAAAGTAAAAATGACCGCTATGCCACAGTTGGTATCTATTTATAACGCAACAGGTGGTGCAGCTTCAATGTTGGTGGCACTGTTGGAATATCCAAATGCCATTGCAGGAGACATCGGTTCAATTTTAGTAACTGTTCTCGGACTAATTATCGGTACAATTGCATTTAGCGGAAGTATTATTGCATTTGCAAAACTCGACGGACGGGTTGGAGATATCATGAAACCATTTATGACTTATATCAACCTGGTTCTGTTAATCGTCACTTTAGGTTTGGGAGTGTATATCGTAATTTCTCCAAATCCGCCTGCAGAAATGATTTGGGCAATTTACACCTTGCTGGCACTTGCCTTAATTTATGGTATAATGTTCGTTATGCCGATTGGTGGTGCCGATATGCCGGTTGTAATTTCCTTGCTGAATTCTTTAACAGGAATTGCAGCTGCCATGGCCGGTTTTATTTACAACAACCAGGCGATGATTCTGGGAGGTATTCTTGTAGGTGCTGCCGGAATGATTCTGACCATGCTGATGTGTAAAGCCATGAATCGCTCCTTATTAAATGTAATTATTGGTGCCTTTGGTGGTGGCGGTGCTGCCGGTCCGGGTGGTGAACAGGGAACAATTAAGGAAATTACCTTAAGCGATGCTTCTGTTCTTTTGAGCTACTCACAAAAAGTAGTGGTAATTCCGGGTTATGGTTTGGCTGTTGCGCAGGCACAACACATAGCTCACGAACTGGATGCCTTACTGGAGAGTAAAGGAGTGGAAGTAAAATATGCAATTCATCCGGTTGCCGGACGTATGCCGGGACATATGAATGTTTTGCTGGCTGAAGCAGATGTCCCTTACGAACAACTGGTAGAAATGGATGATATTAATCCGGATATGTCAAATGTTGATGTGGCGATTGTAGTTGGTGCCAACGATGTGGTAAATCCTGCTGCCTACGATGATCCTAGTAGCCCGATTTATGGTATGCCAATCATCGATGCTCATCTTGCAAAAAATATCATTATTATGAAACGAGGTATGGGTAAAGGTTATGCAGGAATTGAAAACTTCCTGTTCTTTAATGAAAAAACCCGTATGCTGTTTGGCGATGCCAAAAGCTCGATTACCAAGTTGGTGAATGAGATAAAGAATATGTAGCTGGCTCTGAGCAAAGAGCCAGGATCAAGGAGAAAACCATTCGAGTTATCGGATGGTTTTTTTCTTTTATCATATAATATTGAAGCGGAATTTTTTGATGTCTTAGAAAAAAAATTCTCCGGGAAGAAGAAAAGTAGTCAGGAATTTAGAAGTTTGTTTAATTGATTAACAGTTGATTGCAAGTTTCAATTACAAAAATGCTTTTTTTTTGCTGATTGCATTCACTATCTTTAAAAGAAAATCTTATGAGGTATCTTACTCTTTTTGTTTTTCTGGCATTTACTTTTAATATTTCTGCTCAAAAACTCTACGATTACAGTGTTGAAAAAAGAATCAAAGAACTTGGTATTGAATTAACAACACCGGCACAACCTGTTGCAAACTATGTGGGTGCTATTCGGTCAGGGACTTTAATATTTCTTTCAGGAAAAATATCAAAAGACCAAAACGGAGAATTAATAAAAGGAAAGCTGGGTAAGGATTTAACAGTTGAACAAGGTTATGAAGCAGCAAAAAACTGTGGTATTTCTATTCTGTCAACCTTAAAAGAAGAGTTGGGAGATTTAAACAAAGTGGTTCGAATAGTTAAAGTTACCGGATATGTAAATTCTGATCCAAATTTTACAGACCAGTCAAAGGTGGTAAATGGTTTCTCCGACTTAATGGTTGAGGTTTTTGGCAAAAGAGGGAAACATGCCAGGGCAGCAATTGGAGTGGCATCCTTACCACTTGGTGTGGCTGTGGAGGTGGAAATGATTGTGGAAGCAAGGCCATAATACCGGTGAAATATTTTTTCTGTAAACAAGTAAAACTCCATTTTTATTCTATACTTTTCATCCCGGAAAATTGAATAACTTTCAATGAACACAAAAGATTTATCAGCATAAGATACTTCTTAATTATAAACACTTTTATCTTGTTGGAATATGGAAATGAAAGATATTGAAAACATTGAACTTACCTACCTGAGTCTTGATGATTATGAAGAGTTAAAGGAGGCGATGATTGCGGCATATAAAACCATGCCCGATGCTTATTGGAGAGAAAAACAAATCAAGACATTAATCAATAAATTTCCGGAAGGACAAGCTGTTATAAAAATAAACAACGAATTGGCTGGATGTGCGCTTTCGATTATTGTGGATTATAAAAAATTCGAGAATAAACATACCTATAAACAAATTACCGGTAACCATACCTTTAATACACACACTGCCGACGGTGATATGTTATATGGCATTGATGTTTTTATTAAACCGGAATTCCGCGGATTGCGTTTAGGCCGAAGATTATACGACTACCGCAAGGAACTTTGTGAGCGATTAAATCTGAAAGGAATTGCATTTGGAGGCAGAATTCCGAATTACCACAAATATTCTGATTCGATGACACCTAAACAATACATCGAGAAAGTAAGAAAAAAAGAAATTCACGATCCGGTTTTAAACTTCCAGGTATCCAACGATTTTCACCCAAGCAAAATATTAAAAAACTATCTCGAAGGAGATGAGGCTTCCAATGAATATGCAGTTTTACTGGAATGGGATAACATATATTACGAAAAGGAGCAGGCCACACCCGGTGTTGTAAAGAAAATGGTTCGCCTGGGATTGATTCAGTGGCAAATGAGGCCTTACAAAAATATGGAAGAATTACTGCAGCAAGCAGAGTTTTTTGTAGATGCTGTTTCCGGCTACAGGTCAGACTTTGCTTTGTTCCCCGAGTTTTTTGATGCACCGTTGATGGCTGAAGATAATCATTTGTCGGAGCCGGAGGCAATTCGAAAACTGGCAGTGCATACGCCTACAATAGTTCAGCGACTTTCAGAATTGGCCATTTCATACAATATCAATATTATTACCGGCAGTCTGCCCGAAGTTGTAGATAATAACCTGTATAATGTGGGATATTTATGCAGGCGGGATGGAACAATGGACCGCTATGTAAAACTACATGTAACACCTGACGAAGTAAAGGTTTGGGGTATGGAAAAAGGCAATGAACTCAAAGTTCTGGACACCGATTGTGGAAAAATAGGAGTGCTGATTTGTTACGATGTGGAATTTCCGGAATTGAGCCGTTTGCTTGCTGACGAAGGTATGGATATACTTTTTGTACCCTTTCTGACCGATACACAAAATGGTTATTCACGGGTGAGAAACTGTGCCCAGGCACGTGCCATCGAAAATGAATGTTATGTGGCCATTGCTGGCAGCGTAGGTAACCTGCCCAAAGTACATAATATGGACATTCAATATGCACAATCAATGGTATTTACTCCCTGCGATTTTGCTTTCCCTGCCAATGGTATAAAAGCCGAAGCTACTCCCAATACAGAAATGATTGTGATAGCTGACCTGGATATAGATTTATTGCGCGAGTTAAATCAGTTTGGAAGTGTACGAAATTTAAAAGACAGACGAAAAGATATCTATCAGCTAAAAATGGTCAACAGGAATGGGTGAGCTTAATGAATTAAAACAAATACTTTTAACTCAGCTTCAGAAGCTTGTCCAGGACAAAATTGACAATGCTTTAAATTCAATTGAATCAGCAAAAGAAGCCCGGGATAATGAAACCAAAAGTAGTGTTGGCGATAAGTACGAGACCGGCCGGGCTATGATGCAGTTTGAAATTGAAAAGAACAAAGTCCAGCTTTCTAAAGCAAACCAACTGAAAAACGACCTTGCAAAAATTGATGTAGGCAAAATATTTCAAAGAGTGGAATTTGGCAGTATTGTCATTACTAAAAATGGCAATTATTTTATTTCAATCGGATTAGGTAAAGTAGCGCTTGGAAATGAATCTTTTTTCTGCATCTCTGCCGCTTCACCCATCGGAAAAATTTTGATGGGGAAAACTGTTGGTGACAAAATCAATTTCCAGGGAAAAAAGATTGAGATTACAGACATAATGTAAGCCCACATTATTTCATGTTTCACGGAAGAGCTGACCATGCCTGGATACTTGATACTGGATAACGAATAATGGGTACTGGTGGTGTCTTCCGACTTCCGACTTCCGACCTCCGACTTTTTACGGCATCAAATTCACACATACCAACTTCTCCATATCCCGAACAAATAGTTTACCCTGTGCAAATGCAAGTGGAGTCCAGGCCTGAGATTTTTCTGAATTAAAATACGAAGCTTTTCCTAATTCTTTGTATCCTTCAGCCGATGGTTCTACCAAATGAATATCACCATTTTTCCCATTCTGATTAATAATTAAGCCATCCATCATAATCATTCCGCCCATTTCAAAATTCTGAGCAGTTTTTTTCTCCCAAACCACTTCCCCTTCCATAGTTAAACAGGTCATTTCATTAGGTCTGCCATTGTTGTTTAAATACAGGTGGTTTTCGTAGTATATTGGCGGATGCATTTTACATCCTGCTTCTTCTGTTCTAAATATTTCATTTACTTTAAATCCATCTTCTTCCTTCAAAATTTCTACAAGAATTGTAACAGGATTATAATTTCCATTGTTTGAACAGTCAGTAAAAACAAGATGTTTGTCATCGATAACTGTAGCCGGGGTAATGGTCGCAAAAGAATTTAGTCCATCGTATTTCCACAATTCTTCTCCGGAATTTATATCAAAACTTACTACCTCATGAATTTGTGTTGAATCCCTGCGATTATAAGGGCTAATCATAATAACCTGATCAACTCCTCCAAAATTTGCCGGAGTTGGTGAAGCATGAAAACTCATTCCCGTTAAAGGACGACTTTTCCAAACCAATTCTCCTGTAAATTTATTAAAAGTAGCTACTCCAGCCTTTTTACCTTGCGGTGCTACTACAACTAAATCGTTATGAATTACAGGCGATTGTGAAAATCCCCAATTCGGCATTGGTGCTCCAAATTCTTCCTTTAAATTGTGATACCAAACTTTATCCCTGGTTTTTTTACTGATACAATAAAAATCGCCGTGCGGCCCCACCATCCACACAAAGTCTTTGTCTACATAGGGAACAATTCTTGAGCCCGGGAATGGAATTTCACCTTCCGCATCATACTGATAATTCCACTTCTCTTCTCCAGTGTTAATATCTATACATCTTAAGATATCCCATTTCTCTTCTACACGGTCAAGAACAAATACCTCATCGCCAAAAACACTTGCGCCACCATAACCCGGACCTAATTTTATCTCCCATAATTTTTCAGGTTCCTGTTCATTCCAGTTTCTTATTATTCCTGTTTCTTCTGAAATGGCATTTCTGTTTGGTCCCAAATATTGATTCCAGTTACTTTTTTTTTCACATCCCAAAAATATTATGGAAACAAGCGTGAAGAGTATCAGTTTTTTCATGGTATGGTTTTTAAGTTTTCTCAAATATAGTATTAAATGGGAAGCTTTGTTAATTCGCTCTTTTAACTGAAATTAAGTAAACAGATAACTTGAAAAATGTGACAATCATTTGTGCAAAATATAATAATGACAATTCAATATTAATAGAACTTCGGTGTAATTTGTTCGCCGTAAAAAATAAAAAAGGCATCCATTTGAATTTGTTTGTAAAATGGCTGAATTTGGAATGAATCAAAACAATTTTTATTACTATTGTATTGGTATTAAAAGAATAGATTATGTCAAGAAAAATAATATTTCTGTTTTTACTTCTGATTGCCTCAACCCATTTGTTTAGTCAGGAAAACTATCGCCCCGGTCTTTTTTTTCGTGAAGACTGGAAAGAAATACCGGCTGAAATTCCACTTTCTCAAAAACATGTCGATAATCCTGATTTATTGGTTCAACTCTATGGAGCGGGAAAAGACAGTTTGAAAAAGAGTAACCATGAGCAACCTGTCGATGATCCCTATTATGTGTGGACCGGGCTTTGTTTGGAAAACTGGATGGTAACGTTAAAACACAAAAATCAAAATGTAGATTTAAGCGAATATTCAAAAATTCTTTGGCGAACTAAAAACTTTGGATTGAGGCAACTCAGGATTACCATAAAACTGGCGAACGGGAATTGGTATGTTAGTGATTTATTTGATGATGCATCCAAAGACTGGAGAATTAAAGAATTCAACATTAGTGATATAACATGGCACAAACTTGATTCAGAAAGAATAACAGAAGTTGGACTTGCCAATCCTCAACCCGAATTGTCTGATATTGAAGAAATCGGATTTACAGATTTGATGTCGGGAGGCAAGTCAAATGCCTGTTCCAGAATTGATTGGATTGAGGTTTATGGGAAGTCGGTAAATCGATAAATTCCAAATGTTGAACCTACCTCTGGATTTTTAACTTTTTACACCTAATACCACTGGCTTCACCCATGGTTAATTTAGTTTAATCCTATCAGGATTATTTATCTTAATTCTAAAATCCCAAAGGGATTTAATTCGAATAACCCCGAATGAAATTCGGGGAAAAATAATAAAGAGAATTTTGCCCTGAAGGGGTTAAACATGTAAAGTATCTTTCTTAAAATTACATTATACTACTTGCGATACCTTTCCCTTAGCAAGTCCATCATAAAAACATTGATATCCCACTGATTAGCTACCGGTTGTTTTGTATATGGTAAGAGTGGCATATATGGTGCCGGGCCAAATTCTGTTGTTATTGTAAATTCAGAATCTCCGCTTTCTTTTCTTTGTCTGATTATTTCGTCCCACCATTCCATATGTCTTTCAAGAAATGGTTTATTTTCCGGTGCACGTGGATCATTTACCTGCGCACTTTCCATAAATCCAACTCTTGAATGGATATGAAAAACATTCGGGAATACGGCCTCCAGATTTTCCTGCTGATGTTCTAACATCGATTCTGAAACATTTACCCAATGCGAAAAATCAGCTGTGATTTTCATTTCCGGAAACGCCTTCAGATAATCGGGCATTAAATGGCAAGCAAAACTAAATTTTCCACGATGGATTTCATGCATAATGGTCACTCCGGAATTAGCCTCAATTTTATTTGCCCTTTCTATTATTTTGCAATTATCATTAAAAGTAAAAAAGTCTTTACCTGTTTGAGAATTTATAAAAACAGGATTTTCCTTTACCAATCCCTCTAACCTTCCCGAAAACTCATGAATATATTCCTTTACATTCTTTTTGTCTGTTTGGTAATGCTGAAGAATATAAGGCATTTCATAATCCTGAAGTATTTTCAGGTACTCTTTTTGTAAATCCTTTGATTCAGGCAAGGGCAACTCCACTCCTTCATATCCTACTTTTTTTGCCTTTATTACAAAATCTTCAAAAGGAATTGAATTGGAGCCCCACAACGGACAAAAGAAATTTACTTTCATATTCTCATGTTTTTGATTCTTCTTTTTATTCAGATTTAAAACATCAAACAAGAATTGGTTTTTAATGTTCACAACTATTTAGATGATAAATCGATGTTGCGAAATAGGAAAAAACTAAATTTGCAACACAACGCAATTATTGCAGATACAATATGGAAACCGCATCAATCAGTCATATAAGAAAAGAACTTAAATTAATCCCTCCGCAACAATTACAAGAGCTTTGTCTAAGACTGGCCAGGTATAAAAAAGAAAATAAAGAATTACTGAGTTACCTGCTTTTCGATTCAATTAATGAACAGGAATTTATTAAAAGTGTAAAAGAAGAAATTGACAATCAATTTCTTATGCTTAATAAAACCAGTGCTTACCTGGCAAAAAAAACACTTCGTAAGGTGCTCCGTACTACACAAAAACACATTAAATTTTCGGGAATTAAAGAAACGGAAATTGAGTTACTGATATATTTCTGTAAAAAAATGAGAAAATCAGGAATTACCTCACGACATAACCGGGTTATTTTAAATATGTACTGGCGGCAGGTCGACAGAATTATAAAAGTTCATTCCTCTTTACACGAAGACTTACAATTTGATTATGAAGATGACATAAAAATGTTGTAACTTTTTAAGAAACAGAAGAATAATAAAACCATATTCAAAATGAGTGACGAAAAAATAATATTTTCGATGTACAAGGTAAGTAAAACTTACCCTCCCAATAAAACGGTAATTAAAGACATTTCTCTTTCGTTTTTCCTGGGTGCAAAAATTGGAATAATCGGATTAAACGGGTCAGGAAAGTCTACCCTACTTCGAATAATTGCCGGACATGACAAAGCTTTTAATGGAGAGTTGGTTTTTTCTCCGGGATATACAGCTGGATTACTGGAACAGGAGCCACATTTAGATGAAAACAAAACTGTTAAAGAGATTGTAAAAGAAGGAGCACAGGAAACCGTTGATGTGCTGGCGGCATATGAAGATATCAACCTGAAATTTGGTTTGCCGGAGGTTTATGAAAATCCGGATGAAATGGAAAAATTAATGGCAGAGCAAGCCAAATTGCAGGAACGAATTGACCAGTTGGATGCATGGAATCTCGACAGCAAACTGGAACGGGCAATGGATGCCTTGCAGTGTCCTCCTGATGACCAGCCGGTAAGTGAATTATCAGGTGGTGAACGACGCAGGGTTGCGCTATGCAGACTATTACTGCAGGAACCGGATGTGTTACTTTTGGATGAACCTACCAACCATTTGGATGCAGAAAGTATACTATGGCTCGAAATGCATTTGGCCCAATACAAGGGAACAGTTATCTGTATCACACACGACCGTTATTTCCTTGATAATGTTGCAGGCTGGATTTTGGAACTCGACCGCGGACAGGGAATTCCATGGAAAGGAAATTATACCTCGTGGCTCGACCAAAAAGCAAAAAGACTGGAAATGGAAGAAAAAACCCATTCAAAACGCAGAAAAACACTGGAACGTGAGTTGGAATGGGTTCGTATGACACCAAAAGCCCGTCATGCTAAATCTAAAGCACGTTTGGGAGCTTATGATAAAATGCTCAACGAAGATGTAAAACAAAAAGAAGATAAACTTGAAATTTTTATTCCTAATGGTCCCCGATTAGGTGATAAAGTGATTGAAATGGAAGGGGTTTCAAAAGCTTATGGAGATAAAATTCTTTTTGATGATCTTTCTTTCAGACTTCCACCGGCAGGTATAATTGGTGTAATTGGTCCCAACGGTGCTGGAAAAACCACACTCTTCAAACTGATAATGAAACAACTGGAAGCTGATAAAGGCATCATAGACATTGGTGATACAGTAAGTATCAGCTATGTGGATCAAACCCATAAAGCCATTGACCCGGAGAAATCGGTTTTTGAAGTGATTTCCGGTGGTACAGAATCGATGATGCTGGGCAACAAAATGGTGAATTCACGTGCGTATGTCGGTCGGTTTAACTTTACCGGTGCCGACCAGGAAAAAAAATGTGGTGTACTTTCAGGAGGAGAAAGAAACAGGCTGCATCTGGCATTGGCACTAAAAGCAGAAGGAAATGTTCTGCTTCTGGATGAGCCAACCAACGATATCGATGTAAATACTTTAAGAGCTTTGGAAGAAGGTCTCGAAGATTTTGCCGGATGTGCTGTAGTTATTTCCCACGATCGCTGGTTTCTGGATAGAATTGCAACACATATTCTTGCCTTTGAGGGTAATTCGGAAGTTTACTTTTTTGAAGGTTCGTTTTCTGAATATGAAGAAAACAGAAAAAAACGAATGGGAAATGAAGCTCCCAAAAGAGTGAAATACAAAAAACTTATGGAATAAAGCATTAAATTTTTAAACTAAACCAAAACCTGTGAAAGCAATCTACATTTATGTAATAATACTTTTGAGTTTGAATATTAATGTTTTTGCTCAAAAAACATTACCGTCCGATAATGTCATATTTAAACATTCGGCTGTTACTTTGATGCCTGAAGGTGAACCTGAAAACATAAAAACATTTTTACCACTGTCGCCCACCATTGTTGCCTGGGGAATCGATCCAATTCATTATGCTCTGGACGTCCAAAAACTGGAAAATCATTTTTCGAAATACAAAAAAATTGGCATAGAGAATCTGGCTTGTAATGTTTGGATGTTAACCGCTACAGAACGATACATGCACAAAAACCCGGATTTGCAGGATGCTGTTTGTAAGGATATTGAAGGTAATAAAATAGTTCCCGGATGGCTTGATTCAGAATTTAATGGCATCAAACCATGGTGGGGATGTACCAATCACCCTTTATTCAGGGAATTGGTAATGGAAAGGGCAACTATCGGAATTAAAAGCGGGGCAAATCTGCTTCACCTCGATGACCATATGGGAACCGCAGCCGCAGCAAACCATTCAGGAGGATGTTTTTGCCGGTATTGTGTCAATGGTTTTAAAAATTGGTTACAAGTAAATTATTCAGAAGGAAAACTGGTTCAAATTGGAATTGAAAATATTGAAACTTTTAATTATTTACATTTTCTTAAAAACGCCGGATTTGATACCACAAAAAAGTACAAAACTGCCATACAAAAAAATACACTACCATTAAGAGATGAATTTATGAAATTTCAATTGTATGAAGCAGCTGAATTTGTAAATGAACTAAGTACACTGGTTGATTCAGTTTCCACAAAAAATACACCCCTTGGCGTAAATTCATGGAACCTGGATCCAACTCAACTCGCAACTTCTCATTATGCAGATTATTTTTCCAATGAGGTCAGTCATTTTGAATTGGAAGACAAAAATCCACCCTTTGTTTATTTACTGGCCAATGCAATGAATAAACCTGTTTTTAGCACAGGAACAGGAGAAGACTGGATTCATATCAGACAAAATCCGCAAGCTACAAGAATAAATCGCTGGATTGCAACAGCTTATGCTTTTGGGCACTATTTTATGTATTCATACAATAAATGGGGATTTTCAGAAGAAACAGGAACACAATGGTATCAGATACCCATTGAATATTACGAACCCTACTGTTCTTTTATCAGTGAAAACAGATTTCTGTTCGATGATTATGAACCATTTACGCAAATAGGGATACTGTATGAAAATGAAATTAGCAGGGCAGGAAACTGGGAAATCAAGGAAATTTGCAAAAATCTTCACTACAACAATATTCCTTTCGGATTGGCTGCTTCAGGAGATGACTTGTGGATGAAACACAAACTTGTTTCCGGTTCGGTTAATAAATTTGATTTTTTGATTCTTCCATCGGAAAACAAATTGACTAAGGAAGAAAATAAAATTATAGAAAACTACAGAAAAAGCGGAAGAACGATTTTTAAATGGTCAGAAAATCTAAATCTAAAAACACAAATTCCTGAACTTATTTCTGTAAAAAATGAATCAGGAATCTGGACACTTCCAAGAGTTAAATCTTCAAATAATGGGTCTGGACAAGAACTGGTTATCCATCTTCTCAACCATGATTACAATTCAAAAACTGACAGCATGAACAAAAAAACGGATTTTGTAATTGAACTGGCGAAACAATTGGTAGATGATTTTAATATTTCAAAAGTAACCTTGTTTGCACCGGAAGAAAAACCTTTAGCGATTGTGGTTTCTGACTCACTAAAGGGAAAGGTATTAAAAATTCCAAATCTTAATATTTGGGGTATTTTAAAATTTGAATAATCCGGTCTTTATAAAAAATAAAGCATAAAAAAACCACGCTATTAAATAACGTGGTTTTTTTGGCTGTAAATCGCCTGTTAGTTAAGCGCACCAAGTTGTGCATTGCACGCGTCTAACAAAGCCTGAGCATTTGCATTGGAAGCATCCAACGCTTTTGCTTTTTCAAGAACTTCAATAGCTTTTTTCAATTCTGCTTTTACCTTATCTACTTCTTTTGTATAAGCTTCATCAGCGGTTGTCATACTACCTGCATCCACTTTCTCGTTAGCAGCAATCAAAATGGCTGTACCGGCTTTATAAAATTCATTACCTTCGTTGACATAAACACCAGCCAAAGCTGAAGTTATTTTATCATTCCCAGGATACTTCTCAGCTCCCTCCACCAAAGTTGCTTTGTATTCATCATCCTTGTTTTGTCTCTTTAAAACAACAGACTTATAATAAGTAGCTGTTTCATCCTTGTAACCATTTGCAACCGATTGGCTAAAAAGTTCAACTGCTTTATCATAGCTTTTTGCTCTGTAAGCAGCAATCGCAGCATTGTACACAAGAGACTGTTTATCCTCATCTGAATCCGATGTGGCAATTGCTTCTTCAAAACTTGCAACCGCATTTTTGTAATCTTTTTTGTCATTGTAAGCCAAGGCTTTAAACTCATGACATTTTGAAACGTTAACACCGGCTTCAATAGATTTGTCAAAATATTTAACTGCTCCTTCAAGATTTTCCGACTTGTAAGCTGCAAAACCAATGTTATAGTTTATTGCTGCATCAACCTCAACTTCTCCCAGATTATTCATGGCCTCATCATATAACTGAAAAGCTTTGGCGTAATCCTGTGCGGTTAGAGCCTCATTTGCTTCATTGATTTTTTCAGCTGCATCCTGTGCAAAAGAAAAAACCGTAATAAAAACTGCAATAAACAATAGTAATACTTTTTTCATCTTTAAATTTTCTTTTAGTTAAACCTGATTTTTATTATTTTTTTACTTCTGTTTTTTCAAAGTCCCAAAAATAGCAATTAAGAATTAATTTCCTAAACTTATTTAAACTTCAATAATCTGATTAACAAATTGTTCTATTTTATGGACAAATACCTTTTTTTCAATTATATTCCTTTTCAATTTCTAAGGATTAAACATTTCAGGATTCCAGAAGTTTAAAATTCCTTTAATAATTTGAAGTCGGCTTTGTGCCTCTTTGTTCTGAGGTTCAATCTCTAATACCCGTAAAAAGGCATTTTGAGCATCTCCCCAATTTTGAAACTTCTGTTCCAGTTTACCTTTTATAAGAAAATATTCTATTGATTCGGTTTCTTTTATTTGATTGAATAATTCCCGTGCATCATTTGCTTTTTCTGCCTGAATTAATTCCTTTACTTTTTCTAAATGTTCTTTATCCATTATTTGCTTTGAGCAATGGTTTAATAAAATTTTGACATTAATACCAGTAGAAAATAGTTATAACAACTTTCCTGCCAATGTCTTTATGATTCCGTCCAAACTGATTACATAAAACTTATCTATCAATCCATTCAATCTTCTTCAATCTCCTTCAATCTTCATCAATCTTCATCAATCTATATCAATCTCCTTCAATCTTCATCAATCTAAATCAATCTACATCAATCCAAAAAAATCTTTAATTCTCTCCCCTTGTTACCGATAGAATACCCTTAATCTTTTTTAACTTATGAATCAAAAAATCAAGATGCTCTATATTATAAACCAAAACTTTTAGCTTTCCTTCAAACTTTCCTTTTTCCGATTCCACATTGATTGATCGCATCTGAACCCCGATATCTTTGGCAATTACATGGGTAATTTCAGTTACAACTCCCATTTCATCCATTCCAGAAATATGTAAGGTTGTAAGAAATGAACTTTTGTTACTTGAACTTTTCCATTTTGCATTTATAACCCTGTAGGGAAAACGTTCTTTCATTGAGGGTGCATTGGGACAACCATTTCGGTGAATTTTTATTCCATCGTTGATAGTAACAAATCCAAAAATCGAATCTCCAAATACCGGGTTACAGCATTGTGCCAGTTTATAATTTACATTTTTAAGGTTGTTGTCGATAATCAGAAAATCATCTTCACCTTCAAAATTTAAATCTTTGACTTCTTTCTCCGGAAGCAGTTCTTCCAGTTTTAGTTTTGTTGTTTCTTCCTTTTTCTCTGTAAATTCAGATTTGATTTCAAGCGGATCTATTTTACCGGTTGCTACTTCATAATACAAATCAACGGCATATTTAAAGCCGTATTTTTTTAACAACTTTCTTATTCCTTCATCGTTTAATTCCAGTTTCCAGTTTTTAAATTTTCGTAACAATATCTCCCGACCCTGTTCACCCAAAATCTTTCTTTCTTCATTTAAACTGTATTTTACACGGTTTTTGGCTTTTGATGTAACCAGAAAATCCAACCAATCCATTTTTGGTTTCTGATTTTTTGAGGTGTCAATTTCAATATGATCGCCATTTTTCAGTTTGTGTTTTAGTGTTACTTTTACCCCGTTTACTTTTCCTCCAACGCAGGTATCTCCAAGTTTTGAATGAATTTCGTAGGCAAAATCAAGCATGGTCGCTCCGCTGGGAAGTTTTTTCAAATCACCCTTTGGTGTAAATACAAAAATTTCGTCGCTGTAAATGTTTGTACTGAAATGGTCAATAAAATCGACAACATTTACATCCGGATTTTCAAGTATGTTTCTAATCTCAGCCAACCATTGATCATAGCCGGAATTTTCTTTTCCACCCTTGTATTTCCAGTGAGCAGCAAGACCTTTCTCTGCCACTTCATCCATTCTTTTTGTTCGAATCTGAATTTCAACCCATTTCCCTTGCGGCCCCAAAACTGTGGTATGAAGCGATTCGTAACCATTCGATTTGGGAATTGTAATCCAATCGCGCAATCGGTTTGGGTTGGTTTGATATTCCTCAGTTACAAAAGAATAAGCCGTCCAACAATCCGCTTTTTCATTTTCCGGTTTTGACTCAAGAATAATCCTGATGGCAAATAAATCCATTACCTCATCGAAAGAAACTCCTTTTTTATTCATTTTGTTAAAAATCGAAGAAATAGATTTTGTTCTGGCTTTCATCGAAAAATTAAATCCTTTGTCCTTAAGTTTCTTTTCTACCGGTTTTACAAATTCAGCTACAAAATTTGTCCGTTCATTTTCTGTTTCTTTTAATCTTTGTACTACGTAATTATACGAATCAGTTTTTTGGTATTTCAGACATAAATCAAGCAATTCAGAATTTACAGTATATAATCCAAGTCGATGAGCAAGAGGAGCATATAAATGTGATGTTTCTGTAACAATACGGTTTCTGTTCTCTTCAGAATATGTATCCAGGTTACGCATGACCTGCAAACGATCAGCAATTTTTATGATTATCACACGTACATCACCCGCCAGTGCCAACAATAATTTTCTATAATTTTCCGAATGTATGTCAACTGTATCTGTGCCTAAGGAATTAATTTTTGCCATTCCTTCCAGAATGGTATAGATCAATTCTCCAAATTCTTCCTTAATTTCTTCAGGTGTTACTTTTCTCTCTAGACCGGCATACATTACATTATGTAATAATCCTGCAACAATAGAATCGGGTCCAAGACTTATTTCCTCTGCAATAATTGATGCTACTTCAATTGAGTGTTTTACAATTGTTTCACCATGTTTGAACTTTTTATCACCAATAACATCAAAAGCAAACTTAAAAGCTTTTTCTATTCTTGACATGTCATCGGCGTCGAAAGTAAACTCACATATCGATCTTAGATTTTCGAATCTGGTAAATAGTTGTTCCTGTATTTCCATAGTCTAAAAATCAAAAAAGGCCGCCAAAATTGGCAGCCTTTGAAAAAAATATAGTATTACAATCTTTATCCTGCTGCCTGAGTTTCATCGACAAAAACACGCTGACGCATTTCTCTGTCGAGCATAAAAATTCCGTTTCCCTGTCCATTGATGAGTTTTAAGGTATCCAGAATTTCCATTACATTGGCTTCTTCCTCAACTTGTTCATCAACAAACCATTTTAAAAAACTTTGTGTTGCATGGTCGCTGACCTCTACTGCAACATCCATTAAACTGTCTATCATACCTGTTACTTTTTGTTCATGTTCCAGGGTAGCTTCAAAAACTTCGATAATACCATTCCATTCTGTTGGCATTTGTTCTATGGCTCTTATTTCAGCTTTCCCACCTCTTTCTACAACATAATTATAAAATTTGTTGGCATGGCTCAGTTCCTCCTGGTATTGAATATACATCCAGTTGGCAAAACCCGGCAATCCTTTTTCATTAAAATATGCCGACATTGAAAGATATAATAAAGCTGAATATTGTTCTGCGTTAATTTGAGAATTCAGAGCTTCTAACATTTTTTCTTTAATCATGACCGTTATGTTTTTGTTTGGGTTAAAATTAGGAAAAAGAAGACACATAAAAAATAAGAAAGGCCCAAAAATGAGCCTTTCTTAATATTGATTTTCTATTTACTATAATCTATATCTATCAATCAAATTAGTCTTGCGAACCTGAATTATCTGTTGCTGTTTTAAAGGACCATGTTGGACTATTGGCCACATTACTTCCTTCATGTTTAGCAACTACATACCAATAATAGGTTGTGTTCTCCTCTAAACCAGTTACTGTTACCTGTTTTGTAGTTAAGTTTTCTCCAACGATTTGCTGAACTGTTGAATTAGATTCAAAAATATAAACTGTGTATTCCAGAACTTTACTTTTATTCTCCTGATCCACTTTCCATTGTAGGTCGAAAGATGTATTTTGATCCACTGCACCATTTCCGGGAACTGGGTCGTATATAGCAACACTTCCTACATTATTTTCATCTTTTAGTAAAAAAAATGAAATACTTGTTTCCTCATTTTCGTAAACTGCAATACTTACACTATTAGTTAAAAAGTCCTTTTTTCTTGCAGTAATCGCAACATCTCCCTTTAATATTTTTTCAAACTTAAATTGTCCGGTTTCATCAGTAATTACACTTGAACTTGCAGGATTCGTTGCAATAAGTACACCTGATAGTGGCTCATAACTTTCACCATCTAATATAATTCCTGAAACGGAACCATACTTTTCTAAATCCATCATTTGCTCTTCACACGAAATGAAAGCAAGGAAGATTATAAAATAGCTTATATATTTAATTTTATTCATTGTAATAATTTTTTATTTACCCAAGTAGAATTTAAAACCTAATTTTAAGCCAAGTATAAAATCGTTATACTCACCAATCTTTACACCATCATAATAGTCAGTTAACATTTGGTTTAGATAAGTTTTTCCTGTAATGGAAACTTTATCAGAAATTAAGTATTCTGCACCTAAACCATAAGAGAAATATGGAATCCATGTTTTATTTGATAATGCAATTTCATTTCCAAAATCAAAATAAGAACCTGCTCCTAAAGTTAAATACGGAGAGAATTTCCCTTTTTGATTCATCAAAAATAATAAGCTCAAATCACTAAAATATTGGTTGGTCTTTAATAAGTTTTCAACATAAATCTGTTCGACTCCTATATTGGCATCCATGAAAAAGGATTTGTTAAAACCAAGTCCAAAATTAAAAGTTGCCCCTGGGCGAACACTATTAGATGAATAGTCTCCTAAATATGCTTGACCTGAACCTAAAATAGATGCATAAAATTTTGCACGTAAATCCTGGTCGAATTTACGCCCCATAAGATCTACCTCATAATTCTCATCTTTTTCCTTACGATAACTTTGAATTTGTTCAGAACCAATATCTTCTTCATTTTCCAAAGCCCATAAATTTTCCAGTATTCCCTCAATAACCAAACTATGTACTGCTTTTTCGACAGCTTCTGTAACTGCCATTTCAGTTGGTTCGTTATAAGTATAACCCGTTTCTGCTTCTAACAATCTTTTAAATTTCACATACCTAAAAACACCAACAGAAACCTCTTGAGACAAGATAGATTTAGTGGTATAAATTGTTTTTAAGATTTTTCCGTTGCTTGTAGAAACAGCCCGTAAATAAATACTAACCCGGTCTTCTCTGTATTGCGCAGAAGCATCAGTCCCGAAATAACGAACTCCGGCACCTCCGGTGTATACATTTGTTTCATAAGAAGTAATACCCCCTTCTAAAAGAACTCCTGCAAATAATAAGGGAGGGAGCATAACATTATTATTGCCTTCATATTGTTCTCTGCTTGAACGAATAATCTTTCGTTCATTGAGCAAATTGCTAATATTTTCTCGTTCAATTGGAATAAACCATCCTGATTCTTCAAGGGCACGAATCAGAATATTGGTTGCCCCTTGCGTGACTGCAGTTGACCAGCTTGCACCTACCTCTGTTGCTTTATATTGTCCGGATTGGTCTCTGAACTTATAAACAGCAACTACTATCGGTTCCTTAGGAGTTGGTAAATCGAGTAAATCTTTTTTAATTTCAGTCTCGGGTCCTAACCTTGCTTCTCTTTTACCAAACGGTTGATGAAAATAAGGTCCGCACCCATACAGAATTAAAAAGATTGAGAAAAACACAAAACTCCTGAAAATTAATCTTTTCAGCATAACTTAAAGTTTCATGTTTTCAAATTAGAAATAAGGTACTAAAACGTTTGTACTGGCACCTGTAGTATTATCAACGATATTAACACTTATACCTGCATCTGAGCTGCCAATATCAATTTGATAATCGCCAAGAATATAGGAGCCTTCCGCCAGTGCGTCTTCTCCAAATTGTCGTGTAACCAATTCTCTTGACAAACGACTTAGAATTTGTCGATTCAAACTTTCGGCAAAATCATCTACCGGATTTGCATTATACCTGCTATATGGATCTAGTCCATCTGATGGTGCTTTATAAGTATCCTGAGCCTGTGCAGAACTAAGCATCCATTGATAGTTAAAAGTATTTCCTCCAAAAGCAGGATTTTTTGGGGTATATACCAGTTGCTGAGCAATTATATTTGTTGAGCTGAGCAACAGAATACCCGTTAATAATAAGATTAAGCGTCTCATAATGTATGGTTTTTGGTATTAAAATATTCCCGTTCCTGAACGGTCGTCGCCTTCTAACTGGCGAATTATTTCCTCGTAATGTAATAAATATCTTTTTGTTTGCGCAACCGCCTGGGCTGCCAATAGTTCTATATAATCACCCCTTGGTTGAAGAAATGATTGAAAAACTAAAGTTTCATTTATTCTTATTTCAATTTTAGTCGTGGTTAAACGATAAGGTTTTTCTGTTAAAAATATGGAATAATTTTTTGCATTTGGAGGAGCTTCCCAATCACGATAAAAATAATCGTAAAAATCTTTTCCTCCTTTTGTTTTGGTTTCATCAAATAACAATCCGTCTATTTCAATATCAGCATCTTCTTTTGAGTCCTTTCCGGCCTTTTTCTGTTCACTCGCTTTTATTTCCTCGATCAGCGATTTTAGGCTTTCAGGAGCTTCTTGTATTTTATTTTCAGTTCTAATTGTATCGGATTGTGAGCTTGCCACGCCAGGCAATAAGAAAACAAATAATATGGAAAATAAAATCCTCATCTGCCTATTTTAACGGGAAACTAAAATCAGTGTGTGTTATGGTTACCGGGGGTGCAGAATTTCCGGTTTGTTCAATTTTCAAATAGGGTGCATCGTAATGTTCTAAGGATAATCCGGCCAGATTATTGGACCCATTTTGAATCACTTCAACTCCCATTAAAGGATTACTTGAATTGGTATCCCAAAGCTGAAGGTCGATTCTGTTTTTATCCCCTATTTGAACTGAAGAAGCAACCCGGTTTAAAAGGTTAAAATTCTCTATATAAGAATTAACCATATTTCCATCTCCGTCCTGTTTTACTATATTTTGTGTTTTAGCTCCCACAGACCATAAACTGGCGTTGTTTAAATCTCCATTCTGAAAAAGAACACTTTCATGATTATTCCCCTCTTGGTTTACATACCCAATATTTCTGTTTCCTTGTTGAGTTGCATTAAGAATATAATCAGATACATCATCCAGTTGTTGAATTGCGGTTAACTGATTTTCATTGCCCAATTGATTGAGCTGTAAAATATCGTTTTCAACAGGAATCTCAAGAAAAATTACATGACCACTAATTAGTTCCATCGTTTCACCCGCAGATAGTACTGATGTACTTTCCTCCTCTTGCGCAGTTACCGCAAAACTAACAAGTAAAAAATAGATTATAACTAATAGATTATTTCGCATGTTTTTGGTTTTTACAATTTAACAATTACAAAAGCATTATTAAATAAGACCGTTAAATCTACCAATATTATTTAAATATTATAAAGAATAAATATCAAAATAAACTGGATTGATAAAATTTATTAGAACATCCTTCCTCAGTTATGTTTTGGTTAAACCTCCCGGAAAAATTCCGGGAGGTAAACCATCACATTACATGATCGAGGAAAACCTAATCAAAATTAGGTATTTCTTTAATAATTTATTGCTGAATTACTTTAGCAAAATTTGAAGCTCCACTTTGGAATACAGTTGCGTCATGGCTATTACCAATTTGTTCAACTCCAACAACACAATTATTACTTCCACCAACTAAATCAATATCAACCAAATTAGAATCACCCAATTGGCTTGATGTAACAACATTTCCATTTCCATCAATATCGATATCAGAGCTATTTTGGAATCCTAGTTGACCTTGGACAACATTGTTATTATCACCATAGACATCCATCCATGCGTCATTTTCTCCACTTCGACTCCAAACTGTATATTCTTGGTATTGAGCTGTGTTATTACCACTACCCTCAACATAAATATGAGAAGTTCCTCGCATTTGATTTGCATATTGCGTATAGTCTCCAGCTGGTTTATGGGCCCAGGAAAGAGATAATGGATTAGCTAATGTAGTTGCACTTACATCAAATGCATTTCCACTCTCCGTAGGATTATTGTTATTATCACCAATTTGAGTAATATTTTGGTCATTAACATAACCTCCAATACTTAATTGATCAGCCACATTATAATTTCCGTCCTGAATAACAAACATACGTTTAACTCCAGCACTACCAAAACTTGCAACAGTAGTTTGAGTTGCAGAATTATTGTTTCCTAATTGATCCAAATCAACTCCCATGAGATCCCATGAGGTCGCAATACTATGAGACGTACCAATATCTTGATGTCCTTCGTTATTGTTACCTAACTGATATACGCTAGATCCATTATTTCCTCCATCATGCATATTTATAGAAGCATTATTACCGTCACCAATTTGGTCGATAAATGCTCCGCCTTTCCAATCTCCAGCATATCCAGGTACTTTGTTATTTGTTACTGGTGTACCAAGAGTTCCCTGGTCTATATCACCAGTATTATTAGAACCTGTTTGTTCTATTTCAGCAATATTTGACCCGAATTGGTCAATAGTTGCAATATTTCCAGAATTTTGTGCCATAACCATTGTTACAGTAAAAATCATTGCGAAAAGAAAACTTAGTTTTTTCATAATTTTTAATTATTAAAAGTTTAAGAATTGATTATTTAGTTTTGAGTTACTAAAGCCTGATTCATATTCCCTGTTTGGGTAATAGTTCCGGAATGGCTGTTTCCAACTGAAGTCAAACTTCCGAAATTAGAGTCTCCGGTCTGAGTTATAGATCCTATGTTTAGGCTCCCATCCTGCATGCTTTCCGCATAATTATCAGCACCATCTTGCGATAATGTCATTACACTTCCATCACCTCCCTTTTGAGTTAATACAGCAGCATTATTATAAATACTCCAAACATTTGCATTCCCAGAATAGCCAATATCTCCGACTTGCGTTGCATTGATTTCTCCGTTTGTTCCTTGTTGAGACGTATTCAACAAATTATTATAACCTGATTGAGTTCCTGTTAAATCATTACCATTACCAGATTGAAAAATTGTAGCAAAATTATTATATCCATTCTTCAAGGTTCCTGCATCGCCGCCACTTTGATTTATTGTAGCAGTATTGTTTAATCCATATTTTTGATTGACAAATGCTTTGTCACCATAGCCATTTTGATTAATGTCAACTAAATGCCCCTCATGATCTTGCCATACAGTAGCAATATTCATATCTCCTAATTGGTCAACAAAAACTTGTTGTGCTTCTCCTGTTTGGATACTTGTTGCTAAATTATTATTTCCATCCTGAACAAAATCAGCATAAATGTTACGACCACTACCTGTCTGGCTAGCAGAATTATCTTCACCAATTTGTTGAATATCTGCACTATTACCATGACTTGAACCACTTCCAGTAAAATCCTGTGTTGCTGTATTTCGATTACCCAGTTGATCAATTAAGATTCTTTCATTGGCATATATTCCACCGTAGTATCCATTGTTAGAACCGGCTAATGTTTGAGTAGCTGTGTTTGAAATCCCATCTTGAATTATAGTTGCTGTATTATGAGTTGCTCCTGTTGCAGTTTGCGTTGCAGTATTGTTTGAATTATACTGCCAAATTTTCAAATTTAGCGTATAACCTCCGCTGGTAGTTTGAGTTAAAACATTACCTGTACCATCTTGCAGCCCCCAAACATTATGATCTTGATTTCCATGGGAAGTTGAAGTTTGCGTTGCAGAATTTGAGCCCGATTGTTCAATATAGGCATCATTAGGAACTGTTTGTGTGCCACCGGAGTTATTTTGCGTAATAACTGAAGTGTTTGTTCCATCCTGAATTACAGTTGCCGTTTGTTTTCCTCCAGTTGCCAAATCAGAAGTTTGTGTAACAGTTGATAAATTATTACCGGTTTGGGTAACACTTGCCTCCTGATCATTTCCGGTCTGGGTAGTTGTCGATGTATTTTGCGCCATTGCCATACTTACAGCCAGCACCAATGCGAAAAGAAAAATTATTTTTTTCATGATTTCTATTTTTTAAAGTTTAAGAATTTAGTTCTGAGTTATTAAAGCCTGATTCATATTTCCGGTTTGGGTAATGCTTCCAAAATGTCCATTTCCTGTTGAGGAAATTGAGCCAATGTTAGAATCACCGGTTTGGAAAATTAAACCTGTATTCCCATCGCCTAATTGCACTATATCCGCATTATTAAAATCTCCCTCTATAACAACGCCATCTTTTCCATTATACTGACCAGAAGCTGTAACAAGATTGTCGTTACCAGTCTGACTAACATTTACAACGTTATCATCTCCTCTTATGTGACCTGTAGCTTTGTTTCCATTTCCGTCTTTAACTACATCAAGATCATTGTTATCGGATTGACCATTAAGTAGCCAAAACCCTCTGTTATTATTACCGGTAGAAGTTATATCTACATCGTTCGTACTTCCAAAAATTTGTACATACTCACGATTACCATTTCCATCCTGAATTAAATCCACTGTATTCGACGCTCCTTTTACAGTTATATTTCCCTGGTTTCCATCACCATCCTGATCCACAACAACAACATTTAGTTCCGCAATAGTTTTAGCATCGCCATAGTAATCGACTGTAACATTACCAATATTATTATTTCCATATTGGTCAACATCTACATTGTTTTCATTACCTGTGATGTTTACATTGGAGCTATTTGAAAGCCCACCAGTTGGACCTACATTGATTCCATCTTGAGATAATTGTGTAATATTGAGATTTCCCTCAATATTAACTACTCCATTGTTAAGATCTCCAGTTTGGTATATATCAGATGAGTTCTCATCTCCTATTTGGTCAATGTCTGTTTCATTTCCCGAAACCACACCACCAAATGCTTTTTGCCAAACATCTGCATTATTACTTAATCCATCTTGTAACACAAATGCTTTGTTTTTTTGATTGTTTTGATATAAACCAAGTACATTGTCATTCCCAATTTGATCAAGGTCTAAAACGCTGGTTGCCCTTTGGTGAGCAAATCCAGGATTACTCGATACCAATTTTGAATTTGTCAATATGTTTCGATCTCCGGTTTGAACAATATTTGCCTCATTATCTTTTACTTCTTGTTTTAATTTTGCAACATTGTCGCTACCCGTTTGAAGAATCTCAGCATTGTTACCGTTTGCATTCTGGTCTACAACGGCTATATTTCCGCTTGTTTGTCCGAAAACAATGGCTACTGTAAGAACCATTATTTTTAATAGAATTACTTTTTTCATGATTATTAATTTTATGATTGTAAAAATTTAGTTTTGAGTAATTAAAGCTTGATTCATTCCCCCTGTTTGTGTTATGCTTCCATAATGTCCATTTCCAATTGAAGAAATCGAGCCAAAATTATTTAGACCGGTTTGAGTTATCGAACCAATATTTAAATCACCTGATTGGAAAATTTCAGCTTCGTTCGGGGTTTCACCTGTTCCTTCTCCTGACTGCGCAAATATTGCTTCATTTGAATTACCTGCTTGATACAAATGTGCCCTATTAAATTTACCATCTTGAGTAAATGTTCCTTCGTTTAAATCTCCATCCTGTCTTGCATAGGCAGCATTAAATCCTGGTCCGGTCTGAGTGATATCAGCATTATTACCATCACCTAGTTGCCTTATGGCTGCCTGGTGTCCGTAAACCAACAAAGTGGCTGTTTGGCTGATGTTAGCTGTATTATCATTTCCGTCTTGATAAATACCCTTATCTTCAGGAACATGTTCAATCAACTGTCCATTAGCATATTCCAACCAATCATTACCGCCAAACACTTTATTACTTGTTCCACTTTGATAAACATTAGCTGTGTTTCCATCACCTCTTTCTTCTATTGACGCGATGTTTTTAGAACCTGATTGAGTTACATCGGAGGAATTAGATTTTCCATGTTGACTTTGGGATGCATCATTTTCATCTCCATCTTGAAAAATCGTTGCATAATTTCTACCTTCCCAATTTCCAAATTCTTGAAATTGATAAGACTTATTTTCGTTTCCTATTTGCTCTGAAATGGTATAACTAGTATACAAGTCAAATTGCTGTGATTCAGCCACATTAGAATTTCCTATTTGACGAAAATAACTACTATTGGCCCTACCTTGCTGATTTTGAATACTTGAGTTAAGATTTCCAACTTGATCTACAAAAGCATGGTTCTCCGCACCCCAACTGTGATTTGTTGGATCATTTTGTGTTATTTCAGCAGTATTACCATCTCCAATTTGAGCCATTCCGGCATCACTTCTATGCCTGTTTTGCAAAATTGATCCTGTATTTCCTTCACCATTCTGGGTAATTCCTTTAGCCAACATGTAACCTGACAGCCCACTTGGCCAATTTCTCCATTTTTGGACGTCATTTTTATTCAGATTTCCCGTTGTTGTAATTGTTGCTTCATTTAAATCACCAGTTTGATCAATAACTCCAGTGTTTTCATCACCGGTTTGTGAAACAGTTCCTGTATTTTGTGCAATAGCAAAGCTTGCCACAAATAACATGGAGAATAAGAAAACAAATTTTTTCATGATTATAAATTTTGGGTTGTTTAAACATTTAGTTTTGTATTATTACAGAAGTATTAGTTATACCATCTTGAAAAACGGTGGCTGAAGCCCCATTTGTTTGTTGTAAATGAAGCGTATTACCGGTTCCAAATTGGTCTACATCGAGTGTACTTCCATTAAAAGATGTTGCAACAGGGTCAGCATCTAATCCCATTACAACGTTTAAGTTACCTTCTTGATAAATGTCAGCATTACCGCCTCCGGTTTGGCTTAAATTGACGTCATTATCGTTACCATCCTGTACAATATATGTGGTTGAACGGCTTCCTTTTTGTTTTAAATAAGCTTCATTACCGATTCCAATTTGATGAATATCTCCAACAATATTTGCATCGCCAAACTGATCAATGTCTGCAATGTTATTACTTCCTTCCTGAACAATATAGGCTTGAAATGTTCTTTCTCCGTCGGAAAGTATTGTTCCGCTATTGTCATTTCCAATTTGACTAATTAAAGACTTACCACCTGCAACTTCAGTTGTAATAACGGCATCATTATTGATTCCTTCCTGATATACTTCGGCTTCATTATCAGTAATTTTCCCCCATTTATCACCGCGCCCGTGAGTATAACGTATTTGGTTTATTGTTGCTTCATTACTGCCACCAACTTTTTGAGTAATTTTTCCCCAGGTTCCACTGGTACTCAAATTCGTTCCTTGATTTAATGTAGCAATATTGTCTTCAGACTGCTGGTCAACAATACCAGTTGCTTCTTTTATTAGGCTACTCGCACTTCCTTGATTAACTGTAGCAACGTTCTTTAAAGAAGTGCTTGTTTGAGTTACTGTTACTAAATTACCTTCGCCGGCATTTACAGACTTACTATACTGATTTACAGTGGCCTCATTTACACCAATTTGATTTACAGTAGCGGAATTAAAATCGCCTACTTCTGTCACCTCTGCTGTATTTTGTGCAATTGTAAAACTAGCTGCCAATACCATGGCGAAAAGAAAAAATATTTTTTTCATGATTTTTGATTTTTATTGTTAACTATATCTTTTTGTATTTTTTATAAATAATATCGAAATCGATATTAGTATTCAGGCTCTTAAACAATCGCAGTATTGCTAATTCCTGAAATATCATTTCGCCGTAATCTGCGCCACATTTTAATGGAAACGGCATTTACCAACTCATTTGGGCTTCTGTTTTTTTTCATAATTTAAATTTTATGTTTAAGAATTGTATTTTATTAAAATTGGTTGAACAAATTGTAATTTGCAACTTATTGTTAAATGCTTACCTGATTTTTGAATATTGCCATTGTATTCTGGAAATATTTCTACTAAATTGAAAGGATATTGATGGGTTTGTTTTTTTTGCAAAAGAAATAAATGCCAAAAACATGGAATGACTGAAATATTTAGCTCATTTTTTAATAAGCAAATGGCTTTTTGTAATGCCAATACAAAAAATAAAACCAAATTCAGTTTGAACAAAGACCTTTTAAACCCATCATAAATAATTATCATAACCTTGTTGTTATAGTTTTATTAATAAAATCACTTTGGCTCAACAATTCAAGCCAGACTTTAACGGTGGGTTTTTATCTATAATTATTTAAAATGGTTTTTATCTTCCCGGATAAAAACTAATAACTTACATTGGGTTAGGGGACCAATATAAATTATTTAATGAACCAAAGCTACTTTGAATAGAATAGATTTGAAATAAGCAATTTATGCACGACCATATGTTTCAATACTCATTTTTACGTATAAATAGATTAAAAAAGGAATAGATTACGTACAAATCAGAAATGCATTGATTCCTTTTTAAACGAAAGAATTGCTTCGATTATATTTTTAGAATTGTATTTGGCCATAATGTTTGAACGATGCTTTGCAACTGTACGTTGTGATAGGTTTAAATGTTCTGCAATATTTTTTATAGCCAATCCTTCGGCCGAAAGATCTAATATTTCGTGTTCCCGGTCTGTTAAATGGACACTGGCATTTCCGTTCCCGTTACTGCCAGGATTGTCTGCCAAAATTTTGCTTGTTTGATTAAGTTGGGAATCAATATTGGAAAAGTTTTTTTCCGGGTTTTCAACAACAACAAATTCCGCAAAGAAAGAAGACATACAACCATTATTTCCTCTGTACAAACTTACATCGAACTTTAGAAAAGTATAATAATTACTTTTAATATTTTTTAGCAAACACGAATCATATACTCCATTTATAAATTTGCGATAATTAAGTTTATTTTGTTGGTTATCTTCAAAATCAAACAAGCTTGTAAAGGTGCTTTGAAGAATTTCCTCCTTTGTGTTCTCCAACATTCTTATAAAACTTTCATTGACCAACTCTATCCTATCATTACGGACATATAACATTGCAACATTTGAAGAATAAAAATAATTTACAAAACCATCTGTTTTAAAGATGTTTATTTCCCTATATTTATTGATTTGTTTCTCAATTTTAAAAAACAATGCCTTTTTATCAATAGGAGAAAAAATAAAGTTATCTATTCCCATTTCCAATCCAATAAGAATATCCTCTTTTTCAAAATTTTCATCGCATAAAAAAAATGGCATTCCACTCCTTTCTAAAAAGGGTTTTAAAATTTTATATACTTCAAAACCGTTTTTATTGTCCAGCTGATTTTTACAAATTATCAAGTCGTAGGTATCCGTAACAATTTGTTCAATACTTAACTCTATTGTATGCACACAACAAAATTCGTAAACAGAATTTTTCAGAGCATTCTCTAAATCTGATTTCACATTGTTTTGTGGTTGCAGAATTAAGATTCGTTTTGTGTTAGCAAAGTTCATCTTTGGTTTAATTTGCCGGGTTTGAAAGGTGAAAGTAAGCATAAATGCGTATATAACCATTTTTGCGTACAACATAATTAATGAAACTGCAACCGTTTTGTCAAAATGGGAAAATGTGTTTAAAATTGGAAAAATTCTAATTTATTGGTTCATTTCTTATAATAAGCCAAAATTAGGATTCTAAAAACATTAAAAATACGCAGCTTTATGGTTACTTAGACTACAATCTTGACTTTACATTTAACTTTTATAAAAGCCTTTCAATCAAGTAGTTATTTTTCTATTGGTTATATTTAAATACTACACTGCATATCACACAAAAGAGCATGCGGATTTTTTAGCAAATTTGTTAGTTGGAACACCTTATTTCAGATAAAGAACGCGATTGTTATCTATATCAATCTCAAAAATCCAGTATCATAGCATTTATTGTTCTGTAAAGGTCAAAACTTATATTTTATCAACTTTTCAAGGGAAATGCCCATTGATTATTTGCACAAAAAAAGTGGCGGAAAATACCGCCACTTTAATAATGTTTTGCTATTTCGTATATATCTATTATTTAAAAACCGAGAATTTTTCGGTAATTACTTTTTCAGTAGAGCGCATTATGAATATGTACTGTCCATTTAACAAGTTATCTACATTGATTTCGTGGCTATTTACCCCTTTGTTGAGTTTCCAGACATCTTCAAGTACCACGCGCCCTGTCATATCCATCACATGATAATTCACCTGTTCTTCCACCGGATATGTCACCTGAATATTAAGTTTGGTTTGTACCGGATTCGGGTAGAGTATGAAGCTAAAGTCTGGTGTAAATTCCTCTGGAATAACAATTGTGGCTGATTTATTTGCGTCTATAAATACCACAACAGGATCACTTTCAACATTCCAATTTTGTTGGTTGTAAGTATCGTCATGGTAAATTCTAAACGCATATGTTTTGGGTAATAATTCCATTCCGGCTGTAGGCGTATTACCTAACGTTTTCCAACTCCCTGAATTGACCTTTCCTTCACCTGTTAATTGTGAACCATCTGATTGTGCTTTATATTCCATTTGCACCAGCACAGTTTCGAATATTACGAGTGAATTGCTTGCAACATTCTGGTTTTTCTGAATATAAGAATCTTCATAGTAAATCCTGAAAGCGTAAGTCATAGGCAATAATTCCATACCGCCATCGTTTGAGAGTGTTGGTGTTAATCCTAATGATTTGTAACCATCTGAATTTACCTTGCCCTCACCTTCTAAATCAGCTCCTGTAGAGGAATGTAATTCCATTTGAACAAGCACAGTTTCAAATATTACTAATTGATCAGTGGTCACGTCTTGATTTTTCTGAATGTATGAACCTTCATAGTAAATTCTGAAAGCATAGGTCTTAGGTAATAGTTCCATACCACCATTGTTGGAAAGTGTTGGTGTTAATCCCAATGATTTATAACCATCGGAATTTACCTTTCCTTCTCCTGTTAATTGAGCTCCTGTTGATGAATGAAGTTCCATCTGAACAAGCACAGTTTCAAATTTAACTAACGGATCAACAGCCAGGTCTTGATTCTTCTGAATGTATGAACCTTCATAGTAAATCCTGAAAGCATAGGTTTTTGGTAACAGTTCCTTTCCGCTCGTAGGCGTATTGCCTAACGTTTTCCAGCTTCCTGAATTTACTTTTCCTTCACCAACCAATTGCGTAGTTTGGTCAGAAGCATAGAGTTCCATTTGTGCCAGCACTGTCTGGAATTCCACAAACGAGTTACTTGCTATATTCTGATTTTTCTGAACATAAGCATCCTCATAATACATCCTGAATGCCAGTGTATTTTGAAGTCCTTCAATTATCGCAAGTACTGCTCCCTTAGACCCAGTTGTACCTGCAGATTGCCAACCACTTAAATTGTATTTTCCTTCACCTCCTGCAAGTGGATCTCCTTTGCTATCTCTAAGAACGATATAAGCAATACTTTTCTCCATTTCAGAACCGGCTATAGTAATATTTTTTTGGATGGTTGGATAACCTGGTGCAGAAAATCTGAAGGCATAGGTTTTCGGCAATAAAGTCATTGGGCTGCTAAACGTTTTCCAACCACCTGAGTTATATTGTATATCTCCGGTGAACTGCAAAGTCACGGAAGTCCCCCTGAAAATGACAACAGGATCAGTTGCAATATTCTGATTTTTTTGAAGATATGTACCTTCGAAATAAACTCTAAATGCATAGGTTTTGGGCAATAATTCCATGGTTGTTGTTGTAGTTCCCATAGTTTTCCAACCATCTGAATTAACCTTGGCTTCTGCTGCTAGTTCAGAATCATCAGAGTCAAGCAGTTTGACTGTAGCCAATACTGTTTCGAAAACAACAAGTGGATCGCTACCAATATCCTGATTTTTCTGTATATAACTACCTTCATAATAAATACGGAACGCATAAGTTTTAGGAAGCAATTCTTTTTCCGCATCAGGCGTATTTCCCATGGATTTCCAACCTCCGGAATTTACTTTCCCTTCACCGGTAAGTTGAGTTGTACCATCAGAGGCATGAAGTTCCATTTTAGCAAGTACTGTTTCGAAAACCACTAATGGATCGGCACCAATATTTTGATTTTTCTGAATATAACTACCTTCATAATAAATTCTGAATGCATAAGTTTTAGGTAATAATTCCTTCCCAGCTGTTGGTGTATTTCCCAATGTTTTCCAACCTCCGGAATTTACTTTTCCTTCACCGATAAGTTGAGTTGTACCATCAGAGGCATGAAGTTCCATTTGGGCTTTGACTGTTTGGAAAACAACAACCGAATTAGTGCTTAGATTCTGATTTTTCTGCACATAAGAACCTTCCCAATACATTCTGAAAGCATATGTTTTAGCCGGATCATCCAGTAACACAAAAATTTCTCCGTTTTCATCAGTTGTACCTAAACTCTGCCAACCACCTGAATTATATTTTGCTTCTCCTCCTTCAAGCCCATTTCCATCGCTGTCAATTAACTTCACGGTTACTGCCGTTTTTTCAAAAGTACAACCTGAAACTTCAATTGGTGTTTTGGGTCCTCCATCAAAGGTAAAATCATAGGTACCTGGTAGAATTTCAGATGGAGAGGTTACGGTAAACCAGCTTCCATTTGCAATTTTAACCTCTCCACCAGAACGAATATTAAGTGTTGTAGTTGTATAATCAATATTGGTTACAGGGAATTCAACCGGAACACCAGTGCGTGTTTCGCTACTGTTGTAATTGTATCCCATTCTTACCTTTACATTGTTTCCGGCAAAAGCATAAAAACTCACTGTGCCGCTGGCATCAGTTGTACCATGATTATACCAATACCCCCCACCTTGATCAACGATACCACCTGCAATTGGTGTAGAAGGGTCACAGGAATTCAGGGTTACATTTACTTTTGATAATTGGAAAACAGAATTTACAGTAACATCCTGTTCTTTGGAAGTTTGATTTACAGTTACAGTAATTTTACCATCCCAGTTGTTAGCAGCACAAGAAGTAGTTAGAAAGGCAAAACCATTGGCGTCTGTTTCAAAGGTGCCTGAATTTGCCCAGGAACCACCGCATCTCGACCTGTATTTAAGGTTGTTTGGTTGCGGCGCACCTCCAAAGTTAGCTAAGGGTGCATCGGTTTCATCAACCAATTGAATTAGTGTTCCACCTGCGGTACATCCACTTATAGGAACGGTTGTAGTTAATACTTGACTACCCGGACTAGGTGGTGTTCCTTCAAAGAATGTAAAGCTGCGATCTTTTAGCATATATTGTGGTGAGTTGAACCACTGATAGCCACTCGACCAATATCTGATACCTCCAGACCAATTTAATTCTACTTTGGTGGCGATAAAAGTTACCGTTGGATTTGCACCCACATCCTGAGTCTTTTCTACATGTTGCCCATCATACTGCATTCTGAATTGATCAGAAACAGGAAGCAATTCCGTAGAATACAATCCTGACGCGTCAGTAGAACCGAGCGTTTTATAACCATTGCTCCAAACAATAATATCACCACCTTCAAGGGGAGTATCATCACAACCCTTAAGTTCAAAGGTTACAGGAACAGTATTGAATGTGTAGTCAGCACTAATGTTGGCACTCGTGGAAGCTCCATAATATATCATTTTAACCGTTTCGGTAGAGCTGGAAGTGTTAACAGTAAAGGTCCCATCATTGTTATTGATGGCAGTTTTGTCTCCACTATCCCAGAATGTCACTTTAGCTTCTGAGTAGTTCAGTGTTGCAATACCCTCACTGTCGAGCAGACTCACAGTAAATGTTGACTGTGCAAAAGCCATCATGAAAAATGAAGATAGCAAGAGCGTTGTGAGTGTAGATAAAATTTTCTTTTTCATCATTTTTTAATTTAAGTTGTTGATAATTTGGTATTAAACTCATTTTTAGAATTTGTTTCCTGTTTTGCATCAGCGTAGCCTGGTGGATAACGGAACAGAAAGGGATTGCTTTTTTTCTACGCCAGAATTGTGAATGAGGCTTATAGGTTATAAACGTGTGTTAGTTTTTTCAACTGTTTATTGATTAAGTTTATAGATGTTTTAATCAGAACCCAGTATTTTCTTTATAAAAAACGGTTAATACATTTTCAGATTTATCTTTGATAGTGATATGTAATGATAAAGTGGCAGGAAAAACCTGCCACTTAATTAATGTTTTACTTTTACTTTACTATCTATTATTTAAACACTGAGAATTTTTCAGTAATTACTTTTTCAGAAGTTCGCATTATAAAAATGTATTGACCACTTACAAAATTATCCAAACTTATTTCGTTGGTATTTATACCCTTTTTAAGTTTCCATATTCCGTTTTCCATTTTTCTGCCGGACATATCCATTATGTGGTATTCTGCCTCAACATTTGTTTCAAACGTAACTTCCACATTTAATTTAATATTAGCGGGAACAGGATAAAGTTTGTAACTAAAATCCGGAGTTACATTATCGGCTGTTTCTCCAATTAAACCAGATTTTAGCGAGGCTCCATCCCAATCGAATATTACAAGTGCATCAACACCAATATCCTGATACTTTTCCTTAGCGGTACCACTGTACTCTAACCTAAATTTCACATTGTTCGGCAATAATTCCATGGTAGTAGTTGTTGTTCCGCTACCAAAAGTTTTCCATCCGCCACCATTGTATTTCGATGTACCTGCTAGTTCTGTTGTTCCATTAAGTAACTTCATTGTCACTAAAGTAGTATTGAAAATAACAACAGGATTAACACTGATGTCCTGGTATTTCTCGTTGGCTAAACCTCCATATTCAATCCTGAATTTTACATTATTAGGTAACAATTCCATCGTTGTGGTAGAGGTACCACTTCCAAATGATTTCCAGCCTGCACCGTTATATTTGGTTGTTCCTGCTAACTCAGTTGTATTATCCGAAGCAAGTAATTTCATGGTTACCATTGTAGTGTTGAAAACTACTATTGGATTAGAACTAATATCCTGATATTTTTCGTTTGCCAAACCACCATATTCAACCCTGAATTTTACATTATTTGGCAACAATTCCATGGTAGTGGTAGTGGTTCCTGTACCGAAAGTTTTCCAACCAGCACCATTGTATTTAGATACAGCTGCTAACTCTGTCGAATTATCAGATGCAAGTAATTTCATGGTTACTTGTTTTGTATTGAAAATTACTACAGGGTCAACACTAATATCCTGATATTTTTCGTTTGCCAAACCTCCATATTCAACCCTGAATTTCACATTGTTTGGCAATAATTCCATTGTGGTCGTTGTTGTTCCGCTTCCAAAGGTTTTCCATCCGCCGCCATTATATTTAGACACAGCTGCTAATTCAGTTGAATTGTCTTCGGTTAACAGTTTCATGGTTACAAGAGTTGTGTTGAAAACAACTTCTGGTGAAACACTGATATCCTGATATTTTTCGTTTGCCAATCCTCCATATTCAATTCTGAATTTTATATTACTGGAACTGCTATTAATAAATGTAAATACTTCTCCATTGCTGTCAGTAGTCCCGGCGATTTGCCAACCCCCTACGTTGTATTTAGCTAAGGCGCCTTCTATGCCATCACCATTGCTATCAACAAGCTTAATAGTTGTTGCTCCTAATTCAAAATCACAACCTTGAATATCCAGTTTAGTTTGGTTCTTATCAAACCTAAATGAATAATTATTTGGTAACATTTCCATAGTTGGTTTGGTAAATGGTTTCCAACCACTCGCATAATATGTAATGTTTCCGCCGTAATTCAATGTAACTTTAGTAGTGTTATAAACTAATGGATTAGTTGTTGTAATATCCACATTCGACTCCTGATTACTCTGCCCCAAATATTTCATTCTAAAAGAATACTTACCCGGCAATAATTCTTTTTCAGAATTACCATTAACATCTGTTGTGCCAAATGTTTTCCATCCAGAGGCATAATACGTAACATCACCTCCGGGTAAACCTGTTGGATCACATGTCTGCAGTGAGACAACCATTGCAATGGTCTGGAAAATTAGTGGATTCACAGAAGTAATATCAACACTGGATTGTTGCTGTGAGTAACCTTCATACAACATTCTAAATGAATAACTTCCCGGGAGCAGTTCCTTACTAACTGTTCCACCTGAAGTTGTTCCAAATGATTTCCACCCGGAAGCATAATAAGTAACTACACCTTCATCCATTAACGAACCAGTTGAATTTTTCAACTGTACTTCCATTAATTCTGTTTTAAAAACCAAAGGACTATCATCATCTACTTTAACTCCTGATTTTTGTTGTGAAAATCCTTCATACTTCATTCTGAATGAATAATTACCGGGAAGTAATTCTTTTGAAACGGTACCCCCCGAAGTAGTACCAAAGTTTTTCCAACCTGATGCGTAATATGTAACTACTCCTTCATCAATTAATGCATCTGCAGAATTACGTAACTCAACAACCATTGGTGTTGTAGCAAAAACCACAGGATTAGTATCCGGAATTATAATATTTGATTTTTGTAAACTGTAACCAAGGTATTTCATTCGGAATGAATATTTTCCGGGCAATAACTCTAAAGCCGGGGTGTTTCCATCGGCAGCTGTAGTTCCAAGTGATTTCCAACCTGATGCGTAATAGCTAGCTACACCATCAGCCAGGCCGTTACCACCAGAATCTTCCAATCTGGCTACCATAGGAATGGTTTGGAAAATAACCGGATTTGTAGTTGTTATATCAACATTTGATTGTTGTTGTGTGTAACCCGCCCATTTCATTCTTACTGAAAGTTTGGTTACATCTTCATCAAGCAACACAAATATATTTCCATCTGTATCAGTAGTACCGGCTGATTTCCAACCCGACAAATAATAACTACCTATACCACCTTCCAGACCGTCACCATTACTATCTAAAAGTTTTATTCCGAATGCGCTTTTTGTAGTTTCACATCCTCCGATTGTTATGCTTTTTCGAACGCCATCGCTTCTAAAATTAAATACATAAGTTCCGGGCAATAACTCCATGGTAGGCTTTTCAAAAAATTTGCTGTCGCCGGTAGATCCTCCATAAGCAAGCTGGCCATTGTAATTTATAGTTACCGATGTGGTTTTAAAAATAACTTTTTCGCCATCTGTCGGAAAATCAAAAGAAGAAACATAATCTGTTGTGGCTTTATATTGCATTCGGAAGGAGTAAGTTCCCGGAAAGAATTCTGCCTCGGTTTCGCCCGGTGCAGAAGTTCCAGTTTTTCCTCCGGGGAAAAACCAGGTACCTGTGTTAGTTCCAATACCGTAAGCCGCAACTCCATCGTTCACAGGATCTCCTTCACAAGTTTCCATTCTTACTGTTATTAACTGTGTTTGAAATTCGTAAATACAACTTATTTGCTGTGCACTCCAACTATTGGTATTATTATACCGCATCTCGTAGGATAGGTTATTATTAGAACCATCCCGCATATCAAGTAGTAATCCTTGTGCATTGGTTTCACCCGCAACATGCCAAACTGTAGGAGTTCCGTATCCTCCTCTGGCTTTACCACCTTCCAAAGGATTTCCATTATGATCTTTCAATTGAAGCTGGGACAATACTTTTTCTACTTTTGCAATCCCTTGATAATTCAACTGGAAGTTCATTTTTCTGGTATCATTCCATTTATATGCAATGTGGAAGGTCATTGGATTCCCATTTCCCCAACTTTTTGGAAAGAGCTCCAGGGCATTCCATTCACCGTTTGTTTTACCAAAAGACGTAAACCCACCACTGGGGCTTCCATAGTCTAAGTAATCTCCGCACCAGTGAAATTTAATATTTGTAGTATAAAAATTATATACATGCCCTGCAGATACAGCTGTAAACGTTACCTTTTCAGTTTGCGAATTCTGATAATGAGCAAATACAGTATAGCTTTTACCGGATTCCAGACTTATCTGTGTTCCCGAAGCATATTCACCCACGTAATTTGGGCCTTTCCAAACCTTATACTTTCCGGAGATCGGATTCCCTTGACTATCGAAGGTATTAACAGTCAAGGGACATGCCATAACACTTATAACTGTTGCTAAAAGAACAGTTACTGTCATAATTAATTTTGTAAAATTTTTCATGTGTAACAATTTTTAAATGAATTTTGGAGTTAGTTTTTAATTAATAATTCTAAGCAGTAAATTAATTTTTAGAAGTTTTGGTTAATGTTGCCATTAACCAGTTTTAATAGAATTACATTTCGTTTCAGGTCAAAAATTATGAACTCACCTTATTTCCTTCAATATTTTATTATTTTAAATATTTAATATTTATTTAAGTATTGTATTCATAATAAATCAAATACAAACAGGCCAGTTATATATCTTTTATATTGTATATCATCAAAACTTAATTCACCGATATTATTTCAGCATCGGCAAAGAACTGATGTATTTTCAATTAGGAGTTTGTCAAAAAAAAATAGGGATTTGAAATAAAAAAGAGAAACTAATCTTACATTCCAACTTCTTAAAAATAAAACAATTAAACATGGAAAAAAATCGGTAATTTGCGACTTAGTAAAATTACTTACGTAAATTATTTTTGGAAAGAATATTTTAAGAGAAGGTGATAATAGTCTAAGTATGAAAATACGAAGTCGAAATATTAAATTTCACATAATACATAGTTATTTTGTCAATTTTCAATTAAGAATTTAACACTTAGAACTTAAGAGCAAATAGAACTGCTAAAGAATTTGTAGAGCTTAATAATTATTGATTATTTGTAACATGAATTTCAAATTTCAGATAAGAAAATCATTTCTTTCTAAACATTAATGATGGAGCCCTTTAAGAACTCTTGTCATGAAATTCAATAGAATTGGTTTGTTTTTGAATTTTAATAATTGCTTCAATTATATTTTTGGCATTGGTCTTCGCCATAATATTAGCACGGTGTTTCTCAACCGTACGAACTGAAAGATTTAACTTACCGGCTATTAATTTAATGGGCAATCCTATTGACGATAATTCAAATACTTCGGTTTCTCGTTTGGTTAGTTTTATTTCCTTGAATGTTTTCCTCACATCTGTTACTGAAGATTCAAAATCTTTAACATTAGATTGAAACCTCTTTTTATTATAATCATTATTGAGAAATTTATCAATATTTGAAGGTATCATTTCAGCAAAAATATGATTAGTTTGGTTATTTCTTCCTCTGTAAAAACTCAAATCAAAATTCAGTTTTGGACATTCAAAACATGTCAAATTATATAATTTACAATGATGGGTAATTTCATTCTGAAATCGCCTGTAATTCAATTCATTTTGCTTGTTTTTGGAAATATTGAAAACAGTTTCAATTGATTTATCTTTTATCTTTTCTCCGCAGCCATTAACTAATTTACTAAAGGCTTCATTAACCATGTGTATTTTATTATCCTGTAAAAAAAACATTGCAACCGATGAGAAACTAAAAAAATCCATAAAATTTTCTGATTCAAATGAATCAATCATTTTACTTTTAGTCAGTTGGTTTTCTATTTTATAACAAATAGATTCTTCATTTAGGGGATAAACAAGATAATTATCTATACCAATTTCTAAACCCAGTAACATATCTTCTTTCTCAAACCTATCTAAAATCAAAAAAAAAGGAATTCCGAAATTTCGCAACAGTTTCATTAATCTCTTGTAAACCGAAAATCCATCCTTGCCATTCACATTATTCTCACAAATTACCAAATCAACATTTTTATTTAGTATTTTTTCCTCAACAGATTCTATATCATAATAGGTTTTTACCTGATATCCTTTCTTAACTAATATCTGTGGAATAAGTTTGTCCTTTGATCTAAGAGATTTTATGAATATTATATGGGATGCAGTGTCTTTCATATATTTAGTTTATGGCAATACAAAATGTTGAAAAAAGTTTAGGTCTATATTGAAAAACAAAACATATAAATATAGTTATAATAAGTAAAATCACTCGTAAGTAATTTTACTTATTATATGAATTACTTGTTTAATATAATAAAGATCCTGTTTCGGTTATTGAATTACTTATTCTAAAATATTTCAATTAATGACTGGAACTTAAAAATAATTGAACTCTGAATAGAATCCAAGTTCATATCTTCTCAACTTTAATTTCCAAAAAAAAATACATGTTATTCAATAGTGTTTTAAGCAATTAACAAATACTTTACAAATGCTTTTGAACAAGCTTTTATAATATTCGAAAGTTCAGTTTTCCTATATTTGCACGCTTTAAATATTCAACCGATTTTTATAAGGAAAGCATGAAAAATATTAAGTTCATTTCTGCCAAAGAAGCCGTTAAAGTTGTGAAATCGAACGACCGTGTACATTTGCATAGTGTTGCGGTTACGCCTCACCCGCTTATTAAAGCATTGGTAGAGAGAGGAAAAAACAAAGAGTTCAGAAATGTAAGGATTCAACATATCCATACAGAAGGTGAAGTTGCTTATGCGGATAAGGAGTTTGAAGGAATTTTTCAGTTGGAATCCTTTTTTGTTGGCCACAATGTAAGAAAACAAACTCAGGCCGGGTACGCAGATTATATCCCTGTATTTCTGCAGGAAACACAAAGATTAATTCGTGAAGGCTATTTAAAAGTCAATGTTGCAATGATTCAGGTTTCGGTACCCGACAAGCATGGCTATGTTTCTTTGGGTACTTCTGTTGATGCAACGCTGGCAGCAGTGGAAAACGCCGACACCGTAATAGCAATTGTAAATCCTAATGTACCAAGAGCATTTGGAGATGCAATGATTCATACCAATGACATCGACTTATTTGTTGAAGATGATAGTCCGCTTTACGCCCCGGAACCAGGAGCAATTACTGATGTAGACAGCAAAATTGGTCGTTTTGTTGCTGAGCTGGTTGAAGATGGTGCTACATTACAAATGGGAATCGGTGCAATTCCAAATGCGGTTCTTACTATGCTTGGCAACCATAAAGATTTGGGTGTTCATTCAGAAATGTTTGCCGACGGTATTCTTCCTTTGGTTGATAAGGGAGTTGTAAACGGTAAAAACAAAAAAATAGACAAAGGTCGTTTAGTTGCTACTTTCCTGATGGGATCAAAAAATCTTTATGATTTTATCGACAACAACCCGGGGGTATCCATGCAGGATGTAAAGTATACAAACCGGGTAAGTGTAATTGCTAAAAATCCTAAAGTTACTGCTATTAACTCAGCTTTACAGGTTGATATTACCGGTCAGGTTTGTGCCGATTCTATTGGTACAATCCATTATTCAGGTGTTGGTGGACAAATTGACTTTTTAAGAGGAGCATCATTAAGTAAGGGTGGAAAACCGATTCTAGCTATGCCTTCAATTACAACAAAAGGTATCAGTAAAATTTCTCCGATTCTTACACCCGGAGCCGGAGTGGTAAGTACCAGGGCAAACATTCACTGGCTGGTAACCGAAAATGGTGCAGTTAACCTTTATGGTCGTACATTGCAGGATCGGGCAAAACTGATTATTTCAATTGCTCATCCTGACCACCAGGAGACACTTGATAAAGCTGCTTTTGAACGTTTTGGGCCACACTTCCATTTCGTTTGGGACGCCGAATAGTTTATTTAATTGTAAGCCTGAACAACAATAAATATCAAAATTCGAGCTTGCTTAAAACCACATTTTAAAATTGAGAAGGATGGGTGAAACCGGGTTTTGATATTTTTTACTAAATATATTTTTTGTTCTTTTTTTGATTTTTTAAAAGCCATTTGATTAAAATCATTGCGCCTGGTTAATCCTGCAAACTAAAACCTAAATCTAATATTAACTATTTCTGAATTTCTTAAAGAAAATCGAGATGTTTTGTGATTTTGAACGTATGAAATAATCAGAACCGTAACTTTGAGAATATAAAAATCTGATATTTAGCGTATTGTATATAATACAAACAAATATAATATAGATTATTTTAAGTCACTCGAATAATAACTTTTTTAAAAAATTAAGTCATGAATATTTCACATATTGAACACATTGGTATAGCGGTAAACAGTCTGGAAGAAGCTATTCCTTATTACGAAGGCATGCTTGGTCTAAAATGCTATGCAGTTGAAGAAATCGCTGACCAAAAAGTAAAAACCGCATTTTTTATGGTTGGTCAAACAAAAATTGAATTACTGGAATCAACAGATCCGGAAGGTCCCGTTGGAAAATTTATCGAAAAGAAAGGCCAGGGAATTCATCACCTTGCTTTTGCTGTCGATAATGTTGATAAATCATTAAATGAGCTGGAAGAAAAAGGAGTTCGTTTAATAGACAAAAACCCGAGAAAAGGAGCAGAAGGATTAAATATCGGATTTTTACATCCAAAATCTACACTGGGTGTTCTAACAGAAATTTGCGGTGAAGAATAATTGATAAAACTATTAACTGATTTTTATGAGTACCCAGGATAAAATAAAAAAACTTACTGACCTACGTGCCGAAGCAAAGCTTGGTGGTGGATTAAAAAGAATCGACACCCAGCATTCAAAAGGAAAATATACTGCCCGCGAAAGAATTGAAATGTTACTGGATGAAGGCAGTTTTGAAGAATACGATATGTTCGTATCGCACAGGTGTACAAACTTTGGGGTCGACAAAAAGAAATTTTTGGGCGATGGTGTTGTAACCGGACAGGGAACAATCGATGGACGCGTTGTATATGTTTTCTCACAGGATTTTACCGTATTTGGAGGTTCCTTATCGGAAACATATGCACAAAAAATATGCAAAGTAATGGATATGGCACTAAAAAACGGGGCACCCATTATTGGCATTAACGATTCAGGAGGAGCACGAATACAGGAAGGTGTAACTGCTCTTGCAGGATACGCAGAAATTTTCGAAAGAAACATTATGGCCTCAGGAGTTGTGCCGCAAATTTCAGCAATTTTTGGCCCTTGTGCAGGTGGTGCTGTTTATTCTCCGGCATTAACAGATTTTGTAATGATGACCAAAAAGACTTCGTACATGTTTGTAACCGGACCGAAAGTTGTAAAAACAGTTACAGGCGAGGTAGTAACCGACGAACAACTGGGTGGTGCCAATATTCATGGATCAAAATCAGGAGTATCACATTTTATTGTTGATGATGAAAAAGAAGGTCTTTTACTCACAAGAAAGTTAATTAGTTATCTTCCTCAAAACAACCTTGAAGAACCACCAATAGCACCATGCGATGATCCGATTGATCGACTGGATGCCAATTTAAATGAAATAATTCCTGATAATCCTAACAAGCCTTATGATGTAAAAGATGTTATTCATTCAATCGCAGATTATGGCGAATTTCTTGAAGTACACAGAAATTATGCTCAAAATATCGTTGTTGGTTATGCCCGTTTTAACGGAGTTGCTGTTGGTATTGTGGCCAACCAGCCAAATTATCTCGCAGGAGTGCTTGATATCAATGCCTCACGCAAAGCTGCACGTTTTGTAAGATTCTGCGATGCATTTAATATACCATTGGTAACACTGGTTGATGTACCTGGATTTTTACCCGGAACAGCACAGGAATATGGCGGAATTATTTCTCATGGTGCCAAATTGTTATTTGCATATGGTGAAGCAACTGTACCAAAAATAACCGTTATAATGCGTAAGTCATACGGTGGTGCATACTGTGTGATGAGTTCAAAACATCTTCGCGGAGATATTAATTACTCATGGCCAACCGGAGAGATTGCGGTTATGGGGCCTAAAGGTGCTATAGAAGTTCTTCAGAACAAAAAAATAAGGGCGATCGAAGACGAACAGGAACGTGCTGAATATATCGCCAAAAAAGAAGAAGAATACAAGGATAAATTTGCAAATCCTTATTCTGCTGCCCAATTCGGTTATATAGATGATGTTATTGAGCCTAGAAATACACGATTCCGTATTATTCGTGCCCTACAGGCACTGGCAACCAAGAAAGACGTGATGCCACCTAAAAAACATACGAATATTCCATTATAATTCAGGAAATATGAAAAGCATAGAATTCAAATACATATATAGTTTCATTTTCCTGATTGTATTTATAGTTGCAGGCAAAAACTCATTTGCCCAAAATGCAACAGATTTAAGGTTTAATGAAATTTTAGTACACAACGAAACCAATTCGGTTGACGATTTTGGAAACCGAAGTTCCTGGATTGAAATATTCAATTCGGCATATAATCCCATAAATATTGGAGGTTGTTATTTAACGGATGACCTTGAAAATCCAACTAAATACTGGATTCCTACCGGTAATCCGGCAACAGTTATTCCTACAAGAGGTTACATGGTTTTTAGAGCTGGAGATAGTCCGTCGCAGGGAATTCATCATTTAAATTTTGAGATTAAAGATGCCAAAATCCTTGCACTTTTCGATGCCAGTGGCCGCACCTTAATTGACAAAATTGAGATTGTTCAGCCACAAAAACCGGATGTTTCTTACGGCAAAAAGTCTCCCGATTCGCCGGATTGGGGATTTTTTAGTGAACCAACTCCAGGTTCGAATAACAATCCACATAAAGAGGAACTGGCAGGCGAAAATTTTGCAAAAATGGATCCGATGGGAATCGGTATGGCAATTATTGCAATGATTGTGGTATTTAGTGCCCTGACAATTTTGTATCTGATTTACAATACTACGGGTAGATATTTTGTCAGAAAAGCTTCAGTGACAAGAAAAAAGAAGGATGCAGATAAGGAAGTGATTCATGAGGATGTAGAAATAATTTCGGGCGAATTAAATGCAGCCATTGCAATGACCCTTTATTTATATCAAATGGATGTTCATGATTATGAAAACACTGTACTAACCATACAGAAAGTTTCGAGAAATTATTCTCCCTGGAACTCCAAAATTTACAATCTCAGAAAAATGCCCAAGTAAATTATAAGGAGAAACCTAAAACGATTTTTACAATATCAACTCAAAATCAATATGAGCAAAAGAATGGAATTGGCAAATATCTAAAACAATAACAATTTGACACGAATTCAATCTTTTGCAAAACATATACAATAAACAAAATGAAAAAATTTAAATTCTCAATAAATGGAAATCCCTACGAATCAGCAGTAATCTCTGTAGAAGATAACGTTGCTGAAGTAGAGATAAACGGAACAATATACAAGGTTGAAGTTGACAAAGAATTGAAAACTGCAACAAAAACTCCAAAACTGGTTAGACCCAAAGCTGTACCTGATACGGATTTCCAACCCTCAGTGGCAAAAACAAGTAGCCCGGAAGGCCCAAAAGGAGCTGGAACTATAAAATCACCTCTGCCGGGTGTGATTATCGAAATGTTTGTAAAAGAAGGCGATTCTGTAACACGCGGACAGAAATTGCTTGTTCTTGAGGCAATGAAAATGGAAAATAATATTGAATCGGATAAAGCCGGTAAGATTATTTCCGTCAAAAAAGGAAAAGGCGATAGCGTGATGGAAGGTGATTTATTAATTGAAATCGGAGATTAATTATGGGGACCTTTTTTGAATTTATTCTTGAAAACATTCAGCAGTTTTTAAGTTTTACAGCTTTTGCCAATCTTACAATTGGCCATATTATCATGATAGCAATAGGGCTGATTTTTATTTATCTGGCCATTGCCAAAGATTTTGAACCGATGTTGCTTATCCCAATCGGTTTTGGAATTCTCGTGGGAAACATCGCTTTTGCTCCCGGGTTTCAGATTGGAGTTTACGAAGAAGGGAGCGTACTGAATTACCTCTATTTTGGTGTTGTAAAAGGATTATATCCTCCATTAATATTTCTTGGCATTGGCGCCATGACTGACTTCTCGGCTTTGATTTCCAATCCAAGATTGATTCTGATTGGAGCTTCTGCTCAGTTTGGAATATTTGGTGCATATTGTATTGCCCTGGCTTTGGGTTTTAGTCCAACAGAAGCCGGTGCAATTGGTATTATCGGAGGTGCTGACGGACCTACCGCGATTTTCCTTTCCTCAAAACTGGCTCCGGAATTGATGGGTGCAATTGCAATTTCGGCATACTCATACATGGCCTTGGTGCCTGTTATTCAACCACCTATTATGAGATTACTTACTTCTCCCAAAGAAAGAGTAATCCGCATGAAACCTCCTCGTTCGGTTTCGAAAAAAGAAAAGGTGATTTTTGCAATTGCAGGTATGTTGCTTACCACGTTTATTGTGCCCAGTGGTTTACCTCTTTTGGGAATGTTATTTTTTGGGAACCTGCTTAAAGAAAGCGGTGTAACCAAAAGATTGGCAGATACGGCAAAAGGTCCGATGATTGATGTCGTAACCATTTTATTGGGATTAACCGTTGGTGCATCAACCCAGGCAACCACTTTCCTGACTTTTAAATCGGTTGGAATTTTTATGCTGGGTGCATTTTCATTTATCATTGCCACAACCTGTGGTGTGTTATTTGTAAAATTCCTCAATTTATTTTTAAAAGAAGGAAATAAAATTAACCCACTTATCGGTAATTCAGGAGTTTCTGCAGTACCCGACAGTGCTCGTGTTTCTCAGGTTGTTGGATTGGAGTACGATAAAACCAACCACTTATTGATGCATGCTATGGCACCAAACGTTGCCGGAGTAATTGGTTCAGCAGTGGCAGCAGGTATTATTCTAAGCTTCTTAATGTAAAGCAAAAATTACGCGAAATAAAAGAGGCTGTATCAAAAGAGAATACATTAGAAAAGAAACTTTCAGATTATAACAGCCTTTCGTTTTACCCCTCCAAACCTTCCGCCAGCTGGCGGAGAGGCTTAAGTCCCCTGCAGGGGATTTAGGGGTAAAAAACAGGATGGTTACTTTCAAACTGTAAGTCCCTAAAATTTTAAATAGACTTTTGATGCAGCCTCTTTCTTTTAGTATTCCTCCATCCACCTGTCTCCAGGATCGTGTGGAATGGCAACTTTCTTTCTGGAAAACCTAATAACTACAGGTTGAACCAGCCTTTCAAAATCCTCGTAACTCATTTTAATAGACTCAGAATGACTGCAATTACTAAATGCAATCTGATAATCTTCCGCCAGACTTTCTGCAACATAAACTTCCATATCAAACAAATTTCCAAACGGGGGCATTGCTCCCAGTTCACAGTCTGGAAAAGAATAGGAGAATTCGGATTCTGATGCCAGGCTTACCTGCTCAGAACCAAAAAGTTGTTTCAACAATCTAAAATCAACCTCGTAAGAAGCAGGTAAAACAGCCATTGCCATTTTACCATCTACCTTAATAATAACCGTTTTTGCAAATTCCTTTCCTGAAACATGTGTCTTCGCCGCTACTTCCTGTGCTGTATAAGCCTTTGAATGTTTGATAGTAATGTACCTGACATCATTTTCATCGAGGAACGCTTTTAATCTTTTACCAGGCATAATAATTGAATTTAAGTGATAAAATCTCAAAATCAGTTGTAAAAATATTTACAGAAATTTTGCACTTAAAGTTTCACTTGTGTTTGTAAAACATATAAATGTTACTAAAACAAAATTTTTTCTAAAAGTAAAATCTATAAAAATACTGCCTGCAATCCAATATGGGAGAACATCAACCTGAACTTAATTCATTTGTCTTATTTTTAGGATATTTGCTTTGAATCTGTTATGAGATATTGATACAATCCTGTAACGTAAAACAAGTAAAATTACTCAATAAGGATACAATAAAAATTACTTTGACACTTTGTTCGAGGGAACCGATTCCTGAAAATAGTAGTTCACAGCCTTTACATAAAAACTTTCCTCCTTGATTTCTGATGAAAGGGTAAAAGTGGTTTGGTTGAATTCGGTTGTTCCAATAACACCTGCCGAATTGTATATTTTATAATGCCAGATTTTATTTCCTTTGTTTTCCGGATTACG
>ENA-ORCQ01000120-ORCQ01000120.1-marine-metagenome-genome-assembly--contig:-NODE-120-length-49883-cov-4.231599_pt1 | contig 49883 bp, 44 predicted proteins | sample MGYA00237780_ERZ508510 | MGnify/ENA primary metagenome ERZ508510 (study PRJEB26181, sample SAMN06268981) | marine metagenome | isolation source: Tt an E2 anaerobic enrichment on eucalyptus from sediment...
CAAAAGATTCCGGGGATAGGAGAGGTAAATGCTAAAAGAATTAAGAATAAAAATGTACTGCAAAAAGCAGAAAAGGAAGTTCTTTTCATCGAAAAAAACAAAATTGATGTAAGCTTTTATACTGATAAAAATTTTCCCCGGCGATTGAAAAATTGTGTAGATGCACCGGTGATTTTATATTCTAAAGGAAATTTAAACCTCAACGAACATTATGTAATCAGCATCGTGGGAACAAGAAATGCAACCGATTATGGCAAGCAGGTTTGTAACGATTTGGTTCGTCAATTCTCAGAAAGAAATTATAAAATTTTGGTTGTAAGTGGGCTGGCTTATGGAATAGATATTCAGGCGCATAAATCGGCTTTAAGATATAATATACCAACTGCTGGTGTTGTTGCTCACGGATTAGATAAATTATATCCATCACTGCATAAAGAAACAGCCAGGAAAATGTTGCAAAAAGGTGGATTGGTAAGTGATTTTCCAAGTGAAACAAAAATCGATCCTGCCAATTTTATACGAAGAAACCGAATTGTTGCCGGGCTTGCTGATGCCACAATAGTTGTGGAATCTGCTGCTAAAGGCGGTGCATTAATAACTGCAGATATAGCATCGTCATATAATAGAGATGTATTTGCTTTTCCGGGCCGTTCGGGTGATACGTATTCAACAGGTTGTAACCAGTTAATTAAGAATAGCGGTGCAAATTTAATTGAAGGAATAGACGATCTTGAGTATTTTATGGGTTGGGAACAAAATAATAAAAAGGAAGCTTTTCAATCCAGTTTATTTGTTGAACTGACTGGGGAGGAAGAAAAAATTACCTCACTCTTACAGGAAAAAGGAGAACTTTTTATAGATCAGATTTCCTCTGACTTAAAAATCCCAGTAAGTAAAATTTCTTCCATTTTATTGTCTCTGGAATTTAAAAATGTATTATCAGCTTTACCCGGGAAAATGTATAAATTGAGGTAATAGATTGCTTTAAACGATAGCCTGGTTTAAAATATCATCTCAGGTTTTTACTATTTTTGCAACATGAAGAGAACATTCGAGGACTTAAAAATTGCCAAAGTTTTATTAAAAACTCTTGATAATATTGGATTTAAAGAACCTACTCCTGTGCAAATGAAAGCAATTCCAAAAATCAATTCCGGAGAAAATGTTGTAGGCATTGCCCAGACCGGAACAGGAAAAACTGCTGCCTATTTGCTACCACTTTTAACAAAATTAAGGAAAGCAGAAGGGACTGATCCAAGAGTTGTTATTGTTGTACCTACAAGGGAGCTTTCCATTCAGGTTGGAGAAGATGTGGAAGAATTGACAGATATGTCGGACATAAGACATGCGGCAGTTTTTGGAGGTATCGGATGGACAAAACATGCTGCTTTACTCGAATCCGGGGTTGATATTTTAATAGCTACTCCCGGGAGATTGTGGGAATTGTACCGCGCAGGTGCTCTTTCTCTTAAAAAAATAAAATACCTTGTAATTGATGAAGCTGACAGAATGTTGGATATGGGTTTTATTCCGCAACTCAGACAACTTTTGGAGGTGCTTCCAAATCGCAGACAAAATTTATTGTTTTCGGCTACTTTTAACGAGAATGTTGAAAAAATGGCTGAAGAATTTCTCGATCATTACGAGAAAGTAGAGGTTGCACCTTCTGCAACTCCTGCAGGTTTGGTAACCCAGGTAGCCTATAAAGTTCCCAATTACAGAACTAAGTTGAATCTGATTCAATATCTTTTATCGGATGAGGAAACTTTTACAAGAGTTATAATTTTTGTTAAAACCAAAGAACATGCCGAAGAGGTTTTCAAAGTTGTAAAAAGAAAAACAGAAGGTGAGAAGCGAATATTACATTCGAACAAAGGACAAAATGCCAGAATAAATTCGATAAATGCTTTTAAAAGTGGTGAGGTGAGAATATTAATTTCTACAGATGTTTCAGCGCGTGGATTGGATGCAAGTTTGGTAAGTCATGTGATCAATTTCGATTTGCCTTCTAATTATGAAGATTATGTACATCGTATTGGACGAACTGCCCGGGCCGGAAATAAAGGTGATGCCATATCTTTGATCGATCCGGGTGACGAATGGCACCTGAAAAAAATTGAAGATATAATACGAATGCCTGTACCAATCCTTGATTTGCCGGAAGAAGTTAGTATTATAGAAACAGAATTTAACGAAAATCAGGATTACCTCCGTGAAATTGACAGGCAAAGAAGAATTGATGATCCTACCTATCAGGGAGCATTTCATCAAAAGAAAAAGAAGTTTGCATCGAAAAGAGACTTCGAAGATAAGTTTCAGAGAACCAAAGCTCGCCAGAAAAGAAAAAAAAGAAGACGGTAACTGAATTTTTTACACTGGAATTAATTCATCCAGATTTTTATAAAGTTCTTCTTTTTGTTTAATAAGTGTTCTGTATTTTTTATTATTAAATACTGCCAAAAACCACAACCTTGCTCTTCCAACTGTTTTTCTGAAAAGAATATACCATAAAAAGGCGAGTTTACCTGCAAAAGGCATCGAAAACAAGAATAATAGTTTCATCCATAGTTCCGGTATAAGCCAGGATACAGCGAAAAATTCAATGATGTAAAATACTGGAAACAATATTAATCCAAGTACCAGAAAGAAGGTGCTCCAAAATCCAATGTCTCTTATTTTTTTTCTGGTTATTGTATCAATTAGAAAAAATGGTATTGCATTAAAAATAAATCCAAAAAGGAAAAAAGGGAATCCAAGCAAAAGTACAAGTTTATTTAATCCAAGCTTTAACCAATTGCTTTTCGGTCTTTCTAAAAGCCAGGTTCTTAGTTTTAGCTTTTTGATTTTAGATATATAACTATTTGTTGCGTTAACAAGTTGTTCAATTGCTTGTGGTTGCTGAGCTTCTGCAATATCCAATTTTTCTACCATTTTTTTGTCGGAGAAAAACAGGTTTAACACAGAGTATTTTTTATTTTGTCTTCTCAGATATTGCTTCCCGTAAAGCTCCCTGATATTTTCAAAGTCGTCGTAATGGTTTTTACTTTTAATATCTAAAACCACCTTTTGCATTTCGTCTAAAATTCTTTGTCTTAAGCTTTGAGTGGCGGCCACTTCGCTTTCTTTATACGTCTCTAAAAATTCATTTACCTTAATTGGACTGCCAAAATCAACAATCAGATTTCGGTTAAATTTCCAGTAGTGACTATAATAAATTCCGGTTGGGATAATGTGAATATCTAAATTTTTGTCGGATTTTTCTTCGGCCATAAAAACAATACGGGGTACCGCTTTTTTGTGGGCAAGCATTTGTCTTTTCCCCGAGTGAGCAGCTTCCGGGAATAAACCCAGTGGCACGTTATTTTTTAGAACCTTAATCGAATTCGAAAAGGTTTCATCATTTTTTGCCAGATTATCTTTGCCGTCGCGCATTCGATAAACCGGCATGATTTTCAGGAATCGCAAAATTGCAGCAGCCGTTTTATTCTGAAAAATATCAGCCCTTGCCAACCAAACCGGCTGAAAAGGCGTGTGTAATAAAATGGCCATAGGATCACTCAATGCATTTTGATGATTTGGTGAAAAAACGATAGGTTTATTTTTTGGAAGATTTTCTTCTCCGTGTACAATTACTTTGTTATAAATTATCCAGTCGACAAACTGTACATACTTTTTAAGCAACCAGTAACCAAACGACCATTTTTCGTACTTCATAAAACTTAATTAGTAAATCAGGTTGTAAAGAAAACAATAATTTCTAAACCGGTTGTGGTACTTTTCTACGTGTCCAAATGTATGATATACCAAATCCGCTTATAATATGCCAGATTCCCCACCATGCTGCAATGATGGTCATTCCACCCAACTCAAGTTCCGGTGGGAAGATTTTTGGGTTGAACATCAGTACCAAAGCAAGTCCCGAGTTTTGAATTCCGGTTTCAATGGTTATTGTCCTTCTGTCGATATCGGGTAACCTAAACAATCTGGAAGTACCATAACCTGTTGATAAGGCAATAGCATTATGAATAAGCACAATAATAAATACCAGGTGAATATAACGCATAAAATTATTAAAGTTGGCCGAAAGAAGAATAATCACAAAACCAATAAAAATGATAATCGAAAGTTTGCGAATTGGTTTTTTTAATTTTTCAGTAAATTTTGGAAAGTATTGCGACAGTAACAGACCTAAAGCAACAGGAATACCTAACAGAATTACCACAGTTTGTACCATTTGTCCAAAGTTAATTGTAATCGGAACCAATAAGGTTCCCGCTGCATCCGAATTATAATTCATCACAAATAATTTTCCCCATAAGGCAAAATTGAGGGGAGTCATAAATGTGGCTGCTAAAGTTGCTATTGCGGTTAAACTCACAGAAAGGGCAATATTACCTTTTGCCATCGCAGTCATAAAGTTGGAAATATTACCTCCCGGGCAGGCAGAAATCAATATCATTCCCAGCGCAACAGTTGGTGTTGGATTTAAAATCAGAATAAAAAGGAAAGTTACTGCCGGTAATAAAAAAAACTGAGACAATACACCTACCAAAACTGATTTTGGATTCATCATCAGGTTTTTAAAATTCTCAATTTTTATGTCAAGAGCAACCCCGAACATAATAAAGGCAATGGTAATGTTTAGTGCTATTAATCCTTCAGGTGAGAAATTTAACCGAACATGATCTAATACTTCTAATGCTTCTTTCACGATTCTGAAATTTGGTTAATATTTTAAATAACAACGTTTTACGAACTTATTTGTTTCGTTTTTTCAATTGCAATACGTGTTATTGTGAATAACTTTATTCTTTTATTTTCTGAAGTTTAGAATGTTTTCCCTGCCATGAAATTAGTAATTCGAAAGAAAAATACAAGAAAAAACCGGAAGCGTTTTTAATTTGATTCCGGTTTCCTTGGTAATATTGAATTGTTTTATTTTAATAAAAGCCTTTTCATTTTGGTATAAATGTCTGTGTTTTCTATTATTCCAGTAAATTCTTCGGCACCCGGTCCATAAGAAAAAATTGGTACCATAACACCGGTATGACCTTTTGTTGGATATTCGGCTTTTACAACACCATCTTTGATACTTCCGCCAGTTATTGCCATTCCCCCGGTTTCATGGTCGGCTGTAACAATCACCAAAGTTTCTTTGTCTTTGGCGGCAAAAGCAAGAGCTTGCCCTACAACCTTATCAAAATCCAGCATATCTTCAACTATATAAACTGTACTTGAAGCATGTCCTCCCCAATCGATTTGCGATCCTTCAACCATAAGGAAAAAGCCATCTTCGTTGTTGCTTAATATTTCAAGGGCCGTATTAGTGGCAACAGGCAGCATATCTTCTCTGTCGTTGATTCGTCCATTGTGAACCGCGGCAGTTAATCCGGCAAGTTTTCCTGATTTTGTTTTTTTGATAGCTTTTATATCTGTTTCTACTTTGTAACCTTTTTCCTGTAACTCTTCCACAAGGTTTCTTCCGTCTTGTCTTTTTGTAAAATGGTCAAGGCCTCCTCCAATAAATACATCAATATCAGTGTTTAAAAAATCGGCAGCAATTTCTTCGTACATGCCTCTATCGGGTTGATGTGCAATAAAAGAGGCCGGTGTGGCATGTGTTATTGCAGAACTTGAAACCAATCCGGTTGCCAGACCTTTATCCGAGGCTTCTTCCAGAATTGTCTTTACCGGAGCACCTGCAATATCTACTGCAATCGCACCATTATATGTTTTTATTCCACTGGAAATTGCTGTTCCGCCAGCAGCACTATCTGTTATATAGTTATCGGCCGACTGGGTTTTTGAAAAGCCTATATGTTTACAATTATTAATAAACAGTTTGCCTTTGTTTGCGGTCAATCCGGCATATACCTGAGAAACACCCATCCCATCACCAATTAAAAGAATAATGTTTTTAGGTTTATCAGTTTTAAACTTGTGAGGAAATTTTTTTACGTTATAAGTTTTTTTACTTACATAAATCTTTTCATTGTCTTCAGCATTTGCAGTAAGGTATTGGTCTTGTGCCAAAATTGTTATACCTGCAAATAATAAAAGAGCAATTAAATTTAATTTTTTATACATGATATGATGTTTAATGTTTTTTGTTCAAAAATATACTTTTTAAAAATTCCGGTAGTGTACTACGAAAAATAAAAATATGTTTTTTACTATGTGAACCTTTTTAAAACGTTTTCATCGAACATTTTGTTGAGCCGGAATGAAGTGCCTTCCTTTTCTGTTTTCATTAACACAATTTCCATCAATACAAAATTTGTAAGAATTTCCTCAGCTTTTCTTCTTGATATATGTGCTTCTCTCATGAACCTGGAAAAAGTTACAGATGGATATTTTTGCAAATAGTCAATCAAAAATTTTTCGGATTCAGAATAAGTAAAATAAATTCCTTCAGCACTGTTCTTTTTTTTCCAGACATTTATTTTGATTTTATGAGCCAGAATGTTTTGATCATCAATACGTTGGTAGGCAAGCCATTTCCCATTTTCATCTTTGGCATAATGTGGCTTTTCTTCACTGGGCTCAATTTGAATTTCCAATACGGTTTTTCCTTCAACCTGCCATTGTTGGGTTGAAAATACTATTGGTGGATTGCTGTATATTTTTGCAGCAGCTTCGATCATGTAAAATTCCTCATCTGAGCTAATTCCTGCAATTTTACCGTTGTCTTTAACTCCGAGAAGAAGTCTTCCTCCATCTGTATTTGCAAAAGCCACCAGGGATTTTGCAATTTTTTTGGAATCATTGATACAAAATTTGAAATCCTGCTGTTGGTGTTCGCCTTCCTGTATTAGTTTATAAAGGGAATAACTCAAACCATTTATTTTTTTGAATTACTTTAAACGTTTACTTTCCAACATTTTAAAAATCTCCTGTTCATGGAGGGATTCTTCTTTGCTTAGTTTTAGTGCTTCAGGTACAAATTTTCCAATTTCACTGTAATTAATTTTTGCTCTTCGTTCTCCCATCTCCATTTTTCTTAATCCATACCCAATACCAAATAACCTTATTAGCCAGTAAAATTTGAATAAATCCCACTGATTTGGTTCCACCTCTTTACCACTGTACTTCATCCAAACTTTGTAATGCCTTAATTCATCTTCAGCAATCGAGTTTAAGATATTTTTTTGTTTCTTATTATTTGAGTCGCGCGCAAGTCTTTTATATATGTGATATTCCGTGACCTCGTTTTTTTGTGCTTTAACAATTTGTCTTCTGATAGCCAGAGATAATTCTTTAACTTTTATTTCATTCTTCTTCATTTTATTTTAGCCATTCAAAAGTTATATAATGATCTGGGCTCATACCCATTTGCTCATATGTTTTGTGCGCTGCATAATTTGATTTATCAGCATATAAGCGTATACCGTTTAAATTATCGTCATTAAGAACTATCTTTTTGATATGGGAATACATGTTTCTGTAAACTCCTTTTCTTCGATAATCTTTAAGTACATAAACCGATTGAATCCATAAAACCGTTCCATTTCGCCAATCACTCCATTCGTATGTAGTTAAAAGAGAAGCAACAACTTTTTTATCTATTTCAGTAATATAATATTGCCCTTTTTTAGTATCGTTTAATACCGCTGCAACTCCTTCTGCTACGGTTGGTTTGTTCAGTTCTATGCCTTCTGTTTCGTTGGCCATTTTTAACTGAAAATCTACTATCGAGTCAATGTCATTTATTGTTGCTTTTCTTACCAGCATAAATTCACTTTATTGAATTCTGATTTTAAATTATTGTGTTTTTGAGTTTTAGAGTAACATTTCAAATGCACGGGTGAAACAAAACTATAAACAGAAGTATATCTCTCATTAATAAGATTTTGCAGAGGATAGAGGTATTTTGATTATGATTTAATTCGTTCTATAATTTCCTCAATTTTTATTCTCTCTTCCGGCAAAAGGATTAACTGAAACTTCTCAGTTTCCAACAGAGAACTTACTTTAGGGCCAATTTCTCCGGTAATAATTGAACTAACACCAAATTCTTTTAAGTAGCCTACTAACTGAATGCCACTGTTCCCGGTATCTTTAAACGGATTTTCCTTAATTGAAAATTCATTTTTGCCTGCATTAAAAATTACTATGTTTTCACATTTTCCAAACCTGAGATCCATAAATGATTTTTCAGTCTTTCCACTCGATGTGATTGCAAATATTTTACCCATTTGTTTTTGATTAATTCCGGTTATATTTTATATAATTTTATTTCTTTGAAAGTTCTTCCCAGTATTCAACAGCTCTTCTCGTATGAGGTATTACTATTGTTCCTCCAACAAGGTTAGCTACACCAAAAATCTCAAACAACTCTTCAGTACTGACACCCTGTTCCTTACATTTTTCGAGATGATATTTAACACAATCGTCGCAGCGCAAGACCATTGATGTTGCAAGCCCAAGCATTTCTTTGGTTTTTGTGCTTAGGGCTCCTTCCTGATAAGTTAAAGTGTCAAGGCTGTATATCCTTTTCATCACTTTATTGTCTGAAGCAAGAATCTTTTCATTCATTTTTGCCCTGTACGCATTGAACTCATCAACCAACTTTCCCATTTTTAACTTCTAAACTTGAAATGATTTAATAATTCTTATTCCAATTCGAAAATATCAATAAAAAAGAATTATATGGCAGAAATTATACAATATAACAAATAATTTTTCTTTTGGTTGAATAGAAATTTGATGTTCAAACAAGGGAACTTTTTAATAGAAATGAGATATTTCGTTAATGAGAATGTTAAATTTTTCTTACCAGAAAATTGCCGATATAAACAATTTAATTAATGTTTTTTTGGTAACATCCTTTACTTTAGCGTGTTGAATAAAATGTTATTTTTTACAGAGATTGTATGATTTAAAAATATTATCGATTTAAAGCATTTTAAATTATATTTGCCACCACAAATCAGAGGGAATAATGATGCGTTATTTATCACTAATTCTAAGCATGTTTACCTGTCAGATAATTTTTGCACAGGAAGTTCCTTCCGAGGAAAATTTTCAAAATAAAAATCTACCTGGAATAATACAAAGTATTGATGTAGAGCAAGATCCAATATTGGATAAAATGCTTGAATGGCATATTGAGAATAACAGAATTAAAAATAAAATTGATGGATTTCGTGTGGAAATCTTTTTTAGTTCTGATCTGGATGCCAGGGAAAAAGCTTTACAGGTAAAGCAGGAGTTTAAAGAGAACTATCCCGAAAGTCGGGACAGCGTTCACATTAAGTATAGTTCACCGAATTTTAGGGTTAGAGTAGGTGATTTCAGAACAAAAAATGAAGCATTGAAACTTCATAGGGAAATCAAAGATACCTACAGGTTAGCATTTATAGTTGCCGATGCAATTGAATTTCCATCAATGAAAAATAAAAATTATGAGCGACCCAATTAAACATGAATGTGGCATTGCTTTAATCCGTTTGTTAAAGCCATTATCATATTATCATGAAAAATATGGCACATGGAAATATGGCTTAAACAAGTTATATCTGTTGATGGAAAAGCAACATAACCGGGGTCAGGATGGGGCAGGAGCCGTATGTGTTAAAAACAGCCTGGCGCCAGGTAGTGCCTATATCAGTCGACATCGTTCAGTAAATGAAAATCCAATAAAAGATGTTTTTGATCAAATAAATGTTCCACTGGAGAAAGCAATGTGGGACAGAATTGATGTAAATGACGATGATTGGGCTTACGAAAATTTTCCTTTTGCCGGTGAGCTTTATCTGGGGCATCTTCGCTACGGAACCTTTGGTAAAAACAGTATTAAATTTGTTCATCCTGTAATGAGGCAAAACAACTGGAAATCCAGAAATCTTGTTTTGGCAGGAAATTTTAATCTTACCAACACCGACGAACTTTTTAAAGTTCTTATTGATTTGGGTCAGCATCCGATGGCATACACAGATACGGTAACTGCACTGGAGAAAGTTGGTCACTTTCTTGATCAGGAAAATGAATTGCTATTCAGAAAATACAAAAACGAAGGAATTAGCAATGATATGATCTCTCACAAAATTGAGGAGAATCTTGATATTCAAAATATTTTGGAGCGTGCATCAAAAGATTGGGATGGGGGATATGCAATTGCAGGTTTAATTGGGCATGGTGATGCATTTGTTATGCGCGATCCATGGGGAATACGTCCTGCTCACTATTATTCGGATGACGAAATTGTTGTGGTGGCTTCTGAGAGACCCGTTATTCAGACTGTAATGGATGTTGGCGTTCAGGATGTTAACGAGATAAGCCCGGGTGAAGCGCTCATTGTTAAAAAGGATGGCCGCATTAGCAAAGAAATGATTCGGGTACCGCATAAACGGAGTTCATGTTCGTTTGAAAGAATCTATTTTTCGCGGGGAAGTGACAAAGACATTTACAAAGAACGTAAAGAATTAGGCAATTTAATTTGTCCGGCGGTTTTAAAAGCAGTGGATTACGACTTTGAAAACACCGTTTTTTCTTTTATACCTAATACTGCAGAAACTGCTTTCTATGGAATGGTTGAAGGAGTGAAAAACTATCTGGTAGACTGGAAAATAGAAGAGATTAGAAAGAATAACGGGAAGCTGACAAATGAAGATATTAAAAGGATTATATCGTTTGAGCCCCGTGTTGAAAAAATAGCAATTAAAGATGTAAAGCTGCGTACTTTTATTGCCGACGATGCCAGTCGTGATGATTTGGTTGCCCATGTGTATGATGTTACCTATGGTATTATAAAGAACAATGTGGATACACTGGTTATTATCGATGATTCCATAGTGCGTGGTACAACACTTAAAAAAAGTATCTTGCGAATCCTTGACAGGTTAAATCCTAAAAAAATAATAGTAGTTTCTTCGGCCCCCCAGATCAGGTATCCTGATTGTTATGGTATTGATATGGCCAGGTTGGATAAATTTATTGCTTTTAATGCTGCGATAGAGTTATTGAAAGATAAAGGTATGCAGAATGTTATAGACGATGTTTACGAAAAATGTAAACAACAGGAAAACCTGCCTAAAGAAGAAATGGTGAACTATGTCAGAGAGATTTATACAAACTTTACAGCTGAACAGATTTCGGCCAAAATAGCAGAAATATTAAAACCTGAAGATTGTAATGCCGAAATTGAAATAGTTTATCAGACAATAGAAAATCTTCATAAAGCTTGTCCAAACGATTTGGGCGACTGGTATTTTACAGGCAATTATCCAACACCGGGAGGAAACAGGGTTGTAAATAGTTCATTTATTAATTTTGTTGAAGGAAAAGACAAACGTGCTTATTAAGAATAAAGGTTTTATAAATCGAAATTAAATCCTTTTTCAATTAATTCTTCATATTTCTGTCGGTTAAAACGATAGTAATAAGCACCTTTTTTAGAAGTTTCTTTTTCTTTTTCGTTTAACTTTTCAAGCAATCCCATTGCCAGTAATTTGCGCCTGAAATTTCTTTTATCAAAGGGTACCTGGTAGATTGATTCGTATAAGCGTTGTAACTGTGGGATTGTAAATTTTTTAGGTAATAATTCAAATCCAATTGGCTGAGTTCTTGCCCTGATTCTCAGTTTTCTCAATGCCTTTTCAACCATTTCCTGATGGTCAAAAATTAATTCAGGAAGTTCGTTAACCGAAACCCAGTGCGCTCCATGTTGTTTTACCAATTCGCTGTCGTGATCGTTGATTTTAAGCAGTGAAAAGTATGCTACGGAAACTATTCGTCCTCCTGCATCACGTTCAACATTTCCAAAAGCATAGAGCTGCTCCATATATACCTTATCCAGACCTGTAAGTTGAGAAACAATTCTTTGAGCTGCACCATCAAGACTTTCATTTGGTGAAACAAATCCTCCCATCAGCGACCAATTTCCCTTTTCCGGTTCAAAATTTCGTTTGAGTAACAGCAATTTCAAATCGTGCTCATATTCATTGAAGCCAAAAATTATTGAATCAACTGCAACCAGAAGTTTAGGGTGACTACTGTAAAATTCCATATAGAGCTTTATTTAGGTTCAGGCCATTGCCCATTTTCTTTGTCCTTAATATAAGTTTCTATATGGCGGTCAACTTTAAAACTGTAAATATCCTCAATGGTCACAATAATTCCTGTTTCCAATACTTCTCCAAACTTTTCATTCATGGCTGTTCCAAAAGTTTTCATCGAAGGAGAAAGGTTCATATATGCATTAATTAAAGGAGGTACATTCTCACCAAACTGGCGTACACTCTGAAAAAGAATTTTGTAATCTTCCTTGTAATCTTTTCCATTAAATAACTTTTCCATGGAAGCCACATCATAATCAAATTCTACAGGTTTTTTAGGGTACGCCAAATTTTCCTTGTCTCTAAAATATTTTTTAAAGAAATACTGAATCAGGTTCCTGGCTTCATTGTGAAAATGGGTATACATCGTAATTTTACCAAAGAAATATTTAATTTCCGGATGGTCTACTGTCAAGGCACCAAGTCCGTCCCATAAATTATCCAGTGCAAACAATGCCTTTGCACCTGCTTTGCTTGATTGGTATGCAGGTTGTACAAACGACCTTCCCAACTCTAATGAGTATGGTAAATATTCCTGTAAAAATTTTTCAGAAAAATCGAAAAGTCGTGAGGTAGCTAACAGTATATGTCCATTTTTGTCTTTTGGTGCTTCGGCACAAAGAATATATCTGTAACCACCCAGTATTTCTTTAGCATCAGGATCCCAAACAATTAATTGTTTGTAAGGTACATCTGCAGTGTCGTAAACATCAATATCCGTTTCTTTTCCTGTTCCTCCTCCTGCTTCACGAAAGGTAATTTCACGTAAGCGGCCGATTTCGTGCATCACTGAAGGTGAGTCATGATGCGTAACAACATAAATCTCATTGCCACCTTTATTTGTTGTTCTTAATAATTTATCTGGAGTAAGTTCGGCGTAAATCTTTTCTCTAGGCAGAGCCTCAACAATATTTTTCATTTACGATCTCGTTATTTATAAGAAAATAGACTGCAAAATTATAAAAAAATCCTGTTTGTTGGGTTAAAGGGATATTTTAATTATTCTCCACAGATTGACCGGGTATTTTATATACCTTCTCTTTAACCCATTGAGCCCATTCCTGCTGGGTTTTGGATTTGTCAAAGGTTTTATAAGAAATTGGCTTGCCAAAATAAACCGGTACTACGGAGTTGGTATGTTTCATTAACTCATCAGGCAAATAGAACATTTCGAGGTTCCATTTTAGTCTAAATAACTTTCTGAAATTGGCAACACGATAAAACCTGTTGGAATTTCTACTGTCTACGAAAACAGGGATTATATCCCGTTTGTGTTTTACAGCTTTAGATATGAAATGTTTTTTCCATTCCAAATCTTCAATTTTTCCTTTTATTTTTCGTGATGCCAGTCCCGAAGGAAAAATTAAAATCTGTTCGTCGGAATCGTAAGTTTTATTAAGTAATATTGCTGCATCCCGGCTATTACTGCCATGTTTGTTAATGGGTATAAACATAGGGCGAAGACTGGGAATACTTAGTAGAATATCATTGGTTAAAAATTTTAGTTTTCCAAGCCTTTTATTTACACATTGCATTAATAAAAACGCATCAAAACCTCCCATAGGATGATTGCTTGCAAAAATAAATCTACCAGATTCCGGAATGTTTTTATAACCATGGATTTCACCTTTAATATTAAATTCATCAATCGCTTGGTCGATAAAAGGAATTCCTTCCATATGACCATTTCTGTCAATAAAGTCATTAAAATAATCCAGGTGAAGCATATTGCTTATATAATTGTAAACAAAACCGGGCATAAGTTTAGCCAGAAATGGATTTTTATTCCTGAATATTTCCCTGATGTTAATAGGCTTAAATATCTTCTTATTTACTTCTTCCACGATTCTGAAAATTTACAGCAATTAAGCAAAAAATAGTCATAATTCAAATACTGAATTAAGCACATTATAGTTTCCTTCTTATTGTCCGTTTTGAACAATTTGGGATGATTTTTAAAAGTATGGTGTTAATTGTCATTGTATGTGCCAGATTTTATCGGTTGAGTTATTAACCAGTTGTTGATGATTTTATGTTTATGTTCAATTACCTGATATTTAGTATGATATAGTTGCAATATTTTGTTTTGATTTTAGTTTTAAACATTGTGTTAACAAGTTTTCAACAATTTATTGATTTAATAAATTCATAGCGAGTGGAATAGAATGGAATGAAGTGTCATATTTTGGAATAAAATTTCTATTTTTACGTTATTAAAAGCGGAAATTAAATTTCATGATAGAATTTGCAGGGACATATAACGCAACAATCGACGACAAGGGCCGCGTTGTTCTTCCGTCTACTTTTAAAAAGGAGATGGGAGAGCTTGCATCGGAATCTTTGATTGTTGAAAAAAACCTGCATAAAGATTGTCTTGATATACATCCGGAGAAATTCTGGAGAAAAAGGGTCGAAGATTTTAAAAGTGCCCTGGACCCCTTTGATGAAGATGATGATGCCTTGCTTCAGTTTTTCTATCAGAATTTTGTGAAAGTTACCATGGCTCCAAATGGAAGAGTTAATATTCCTGATTCATACCTGCAATATGCAAAACTTGAAAAAGGTGCCGAGTTTATTGGAATGGGTGAATCAATCCGTTTGTTGTCGTCAGTAAAACCTGAGAAGCCTGAAATGAGCAGGTCCGAATTCTTACTGAAATTAAAACAAAAACGTCAGAACAAAGCATAGTTTTTATGTCGGAAACATATCACATACCTGTACTGGCAAATGAAAGTATTGCGGGAATGAATCTGTATCCTGATGCAGATGTGGTGGATGCAACGTATGGTGGAGGAGGCCATTCCAGGTTAATAATTAATAAACTTGAAGGTGGACGACTATTCGCTTTTGATCAGGATTTGGACGCCGCTGTAAATGTTATAGACGACAAAAGACTATGTTTTATACGTCACAATTTCAGATATATAAAGAATTTTCTGGATTACTACGGTGTGCAAAAAGTCGATGCCATTTTTGCTGACTTAGGTGTTTCCTCTCACGATTTTGATGTGCCGGAACGTGGATTTTCCTTCAGGTTTGACGGAAAGTTGGATATGCGGATGAACCGGAATGCAAAGGTAGATGCTGCAAAAATCATAAATGAATACAACGAAGAAGAATTAACTACCATTTTTAGAATGTATGGGGAGATTAAAAATGCCAGGCATCTTGCTTCTGTTGTTTGTAAAAAACGAAACGAAAAACCGATAAAATCTACATTCGGTCTAAAAGAAGCAATTGCCGAATGCACACCTGGAAAAATAGAGCATAAATATCTGGCACAAGTGTTTCAGGCATTACGAATCGAAGTGAACGAAGAAATGGAAGCACTGAAAGAATTTTTGAATTCCTCATTGCAGTTATTAAGACCCGGAGGACGTTTGGTGATTATCACCTACCATAGTTTGGAGGACAGATTGTGTAAAAACTTTATGAAAGCCGGAAATTTTGAAGGCAAAGTTGAAAAAGATTTTTACGGAAACATAAGTTCTCCGTTCAGGCTGATTAATCGAAAAGTGATAGTTCCCGGCGAGGAAGAAATAAAAAAAAATAACAGAGCACGAAGTGCAAAACTTAGAATAGCGGAAAAGATTTGATATGGCAGGAAGATCAAAAAATAGTAAAAAACCTGGGGTGAAATCATTTATCGGAGGAACGATTTTAACCGATGAACGGGTTACAAAGCAGATTCCATTTTTGATTTTTCTGGCGTTTATGGCAATTCTTTTAATCACCAATCGTAACTGGTCTGAAAGAACAATCAGAAAAATAGAGGTGATTCAGGGGACGCTGGACGAATTGCGTTCCGAGTCTATAACCCTGTCGGCAAAATTAATGAATTCAAGCCGCCCCTCTGAAATAGCAAAAAAAGTGGAGAATGCAAATATAGATTTGGTAGAGCCAACCCGGCCACCTCAAAAATTAGTTGTCAAAAAGAATAAATTGTGGAGATTCGGAGAGTAATAATAACGAGAGTATCGCTGATTTACCTGGTGTTGTTGATTTTTGCCATGGTAGTTATTGGTAAAATGGTCTCTGTTCAGAAGATCAAAAACGACCGTTGGGAAAAAATTCAGGACAACCTAAGTAGAAATACGATAATTGTAAGTCCTGAAAGGGGTAATATTTGTGCCGATGATGGAAGTGTTCTTGCCACTTCAGTACCCGGTTATTATGTAAGAATTGATCTCGCAGCCGAAGGTGTGAAAAAAGTTTTTAATGAGGAGCGTGATTCGCTTGCATTTTATCTCTCAAGATATTTTGGTGATGCTTCAAAGTCAGCTTACATAAGAAAATTAAATGTCGCATACAAAAAAAAGAATCGTGGATTTATGCTTACTCCGCGAAAAATTGATTATGTCGAACTTCAGGAAATTAAACAATTCCCGATACTGCGTCGCGGCCGCTATGGAGGAGGATTGATTGTTGAGCAGGAAAACAGAAGAGTGAATCCACTGGGGATTTTAGCTTTAAGGACAATAGGTGGATTAAATAAAGGAGCTTTTGGAGGAAAGCATGGAGCAATAGGTTTTACGGGTTTGGAAGGATCCTTTGAGCCTTATTTGAAGGGGAAAGATGGCGTAAGTTATAAACAAAATCTTTCGGGAAGATGGGTGACAAGAACTGAAATTGAGCCCGAAGATGGTATGGATATCGTTACTACCATCAATGTTAAAATGCAGGACATTACCGAAAATGCGCTTTATAAACAAATGCAACTTTCTCAGGCCGATTGGGCAACTGCGGTTTTGATGGAAGTTCAAACCGGGCAAATTAAAGCAATAGCCAATCTTGGCAAATTAAACGGAGACTACTTTGAGACAGACAATTTTGCCCTTGGGCCGCGTGGATGTTATGAGCCGGGTTCAACATTTAAACTGGTTTCATTGATGGTTGCACTGGAAGATGGTGTTGTTGATACAAGCCATGTATACGACACCGGTAATGGCCACTGGTATAAAAACGGAAGAAGAATTACAGATACTCATGGCAACGGAGAAATTAACGTAAAGCAAATCTTCGAAAAATCTTCAAATATTGGAGTTGCTCAGATTATTACAGAACACTACGAAAATAATCCGGAAAAGTATGTTGACCGTGTTTATAGTTTCGGGATAAATAAACCCCTTGGTTTGGATATAGATGGCGAAGGTAAACCGTTTTTTAAATATCCCGGAGATTCCGACTGGTGGGGAACAACACTTGCAGGTATGTCCTATGGTTATGAGACCAAAATGACTCCCATTCAAATCCTGAATTTTTATAATTCTGTTGCCAATAACGGTAAAATGGTAAAACCTTATTTGGTAAAAGAAATACGCGATAACGGGGCATTGGTAAAGAAATATAAAACAGAAGTGCTTAATCCGATGATTGCTTCAAAAAACACAATTGCCAAAGCTCAGGATATGCTGAAAGGAGTATGTCTTTATGGAACAGGGAAATCAATCAATAGTAAATATTTCAATATTGCTGGAAAAACCGGGACTGCCCGTGTTGCTACCAGCAGTGAAGGATACAGTGCCGGAATGTACCTGGCGTCATTTGTTGGATACTTTCCGGCCGAGAATCCTATTTATTCTTTGATTGTAACCTTTAATAATCCGCGTGGCGGATATTACGGAGGTTCTGTTGCCGGCCCGGTTTTTAAGGAAATTGCTGAAAAGGTTTATGCTTTCCAAATTCTGAATGAGCAATCTCCCGATGAGAATCTAACTGATACTGTGATCTTTCCTGATATAAAAAGAGGGCAGTCTGAAGATTTGATGAAAGTTGTGGAGTCGTTAAAATTAAAAAATGTAGAAGGCGATCCCGATTCGGAATACGCAAATGTTGAAGTTGATTCTGAAACAGCGCTTATTACTGACGAATTAATCGAGGATGGAATAGTGCCAAATGTAAAAGGAATGGGCGCGAGTGATGCCACCTATGTAATGGAAAAAGCAGGATTACAGGTAAAACTATACGGTATTGGAAAAGTAAAAAAGCAGTCGTTAACACCAGGGGGGAAATACCGAAGGGGACAAACAGTAATCTTAACACTTGGTTGAAAAATGAAACTTAGCAAATTATTAAACCATATAAATTTTATTGAAATTCTTGGTTCCGGGGATGCAGAAGTTAATGGAATTGAGTTTGATTCTCGTTTGGTAAAAACAGGAAATATATTTGTGGCTCAACCGGGCGTAGTTTCAGATGGGCATCAATTTATTGGAAAGGCAATAGATAATGGTGCATCTGTAGTCGTTTGTGAAAAAGTTCCTGAAATCAAAAGTGAAGTAACTTTTGTAAAAGTGAAGGATTCCAACGAAGTTCTTGGTAAACTGGCTGCTGCGTTTTATGAATTTCCTTCGCAGAAACTAAATGTAGTTGGCGTTACAGGTACCAACGGGAAAACCAGTATTGCAACACTCCTGTATAAAATGTTTTTGAGACTGGGATATAATGTAGGTTTAATCTCTACCATATCATATCGAATTAATGAAAAAGAGGAAATTGCATCGCATACCACTCCAAATGCGCTGAGAATTCAGCAATTGTTAAGCCAAATGAGCGATGCGGGATGCGAATTTTGTTTTATGGAGGTAAGTTCACATGCCATTCATCAAAAAAGAATTTCAGGGATTGATTTTGCCGGTGGAATTTTTACCAATCTTACTCATGATCATTTAGATTACCACAAAACTTTTGCTGAATACATAAAAGCAAAAAAAGCATTTTTCGATGGGCTTTCAGATAAGGCGTTTGCTTTAACTAACCTCGATGATAAAAATGGTCTGGTGATGTTACAAAATACTATAGCCCAAAAAGTAACATACTCTAATCGTTCGGTTGCTGATTTCCATTGCAAAGTAATTGAAAGTCATTTTGACGGAATGTTGTTGAATCTTGATGGATCTGAAATTTGGACGAGATTTGTAGGCAGATTTAATGCTTCTAATTTGATTGCAGTTTATGCTGCTGCGATTCTTCTAAAACAAAAAAAGGATGAGGTTTTAACTGTAATCAGCGAACTGCTACCGGTTCAGGGAAGATTTGAAACAGTAAGAAGTTTAGATGGGAAATTGGCCATTATCGATTATGCACATACACCCGATGCATTAAAAAATGTTCTGGCTGCAATAACTGAAATCAGGCAAGGGAACGAACAGGTAATAACTGTGGTTGGAGCAGGTGGCGACCGGGATAAAACCAAACGCCCCGAAATGGCAAAAGAAGCACTTCAGGCCAGCGATAAGGTAATTCTTACCTCTGATAATCCAAGAACAGAAAATCCGGCACAGATTATAAAAGACATGGAAGAAGGTGTTGGGCAGTACAAAAACAAAGTGCTTTCTGTTGAAAACAGAAGAGAAGCTATTAAAACTGCAGCTATGCTCGCGCAGCCCGGTGATATTATTCTGATAGCCGGTAAGGGACATGAAAATTACCAGGAAGTAAATGGTGTAAAACACCATTTCGATGATAAAGAGGAAATCAAAAATTGCTTTGGAATAAACGAATAAAGACTAAAACATGATTTATTGGATTTACGAACTATTATTAGGCTACGACATACCGGGTTTAGGTATGATACCCGGAATTACCTTTCGGGCCGGGGGAGCAATAATAACATCACTTTTTATTTCTACTGTTTTTGGTCGAAAAATTATCAGGGTACTGCAAAAAAAACAAATTGGCGAAGTGGTTCGCGACCTTGGTCTTGAAGGACAAATGCAAAAAAAAGGTACACCCACAATGGGAGGATTAATCATTCTCGCTTCCATAATTATTCCTACGATATTATTTGCCCGGCTGGACAATATCTACATACTGTTGATGCTGATTACCACCGTACTTTTAGGATTTATTGGCTTTGTTGATGATTACATAAAAGTATTTTTGAAAAATAAAGAGGGACTTGCCGGGCGTTTTAAAATTCTGGGGCAGGTAACTCTTGGGATAATAGTGGCCTTTACCCTTTTTATTAGCGATGATGTAAAAGTCCGGCAACATGTTAAAGACGAATTTGGGAACAATCTGCAGGAAATTCTTGTCGATCCGATTACTGGAGAACAATCCGTTCAATATGTTACAGAAGATGTAAAATCTACTGTTACAACCATTCCGTTTGTGAAACGAAACGAATTTAATTACGAATGGTTGGTTGCCTTTGCCGGTGAAGCCTCTTCCTGGTTGAAATGGTTAATTTATGCATTGGCAATAATTTTGATTATTACAGCAGTATCAAATGCAGCCAATTTAACCGATGGATTAGATGGTCTGGCAACCGGAACCTCTGCAATAAGTGGTGCCACACTTGGGGTTTTGGCTTATGTTAGCGGTAACATTATTTACACTGATTACCTGAATATCATGTATATTCCGAATGTTGGTGAGTTATCGATTTTTATTGCCGCTTTTATTGGTGCTACCGTTGGTTTTTTATGGTACAACTCTTATCCGGCCCAGGTTTTTATGGGTGATACGGGAAGTCTGGCACTGGGAGGTATTCTGGCTGTTTTCTCAATCATTATACGGAAAGAAATATTAATTCCATTGTTGTGTGGAATTTTTCTTATCGAAAATCTGTCTGTAGTAATTCAGGTTAGCTGGTTTAAATATACACGAAGAAAATATGGTGAAGGTAGAAGGGTGTTCTTAATGAGTCCGATACATCATCATTTTCAGAAAAAAGGAATTCCGGAGGCAAAAATTGTGACCCGGTTTTGGATTGTGGGAATTATTCTGGCAGTAATAACAATGGTAACACTTAAAGTAAGATAGTTGAATAGCAGGATTTCCATATTAGGCGGTGGCGAAAGTGGTGTTGGAGCAGCAATGCTGGCTCAACAGAAGGGCTATTCTGTTTTTCTGTCAGATTTGGGTGTGATTAAAGAAAAATACAAAAACGTTCTTTTAAATAACAATATAAATTTTGAAGAAGAAAAACACTCGGAGGAGTTGATTCTTAATTCCGGGTTGGTCATCAAAAGTCCGGGAATTCCTGAAAAAGCACCTTTGATTATGAAGTTGAAGGAAAAGGATATTCCGGTGATTTCAGAAATAGAATTTGCAGGACGATACACCGACGCAAAAACTATTTGTATTACAGGAAGTAACGGCAAAACCACAACCACAATGTTGCTTTATCATATTCTGAAAAAAGCAGGGATCAATGTGGGATTAGCCGGAAATGTTGGTCATAGTTTTGCCTGGCAGGTTGCCAAAGAAAACTTCGATGTTTATGTGCTGGAGTTAAGCAGTTTTCAGCTCGACGATATGTACGATTTTAAGGCTGATGTTGCAGTGTTAATGAATATTACTCCCGACCATTTGGACCGCTACGGTTACAACATGCAGAACTACGTTGACTCCAAATTCCGAATTATTCAAAATCAAACTGAACAAGACTATTTCGTGGTTTGCAAAGACGATGAAATAACACAAAACGAACTTAATAAAAGATATATAAAACCTCAGCTCATACAATTTGGGTTAGGAGAACCTGCTGAAAATGAGGCTGGAATAAAAGAGAATCAATTCATAATTAATATACATCAAAAGCAATTCAATATGTCAATTCTTGATCTTGCATTACAAGGGAAACACAATGCTTATAATTCCATGGCTGCCGGAATTTCAAGCATGATTTTAGAAATTCGAAACGAGCAATTAAGAGAGAGTTTAACAGATTTTACCGGAGTCGAACATCGACTTGAACGTTTTCTTAAGGTTCACGGAATTGAGTTTGTTAATGATTCAAAGGCTACCAATGTAAACTCAACCTGGTATGCTTTGGAAAGTATCGGTAAACCAATAGTCTGGATAGCCGGTGGTGTTGACAAGGGAAATGATTATTCAATGCTAAAAAAACTGGCAAAAGATAAAGTAAAAGCTATTGTGTGTTTGGGTAAAGACAATCAGAAAATTCATGATTCATTTAAAGGTGCTGTTAAAAATATTGTAGATGCATCGAATATGGAAGAGGCAGTAAAAGCAGCTTATTATCTGGCAAGAAATGGAGATACAGTTTTATTGTCGCCGGCATGTGCCAGTTTCGATTTGTTTGACAATTACGAAGACAGAGGCTTACAATTTAAACAGAATGTCAGGAATTTATAATGGGTAACTCAATCTTAAAATATTTTAAGGGCGACCGGGTTATTTGGGTGGTATTAATGTTTTTGTCGCTATTATCGCTGTTAATTGTTTACAGTGCAACGGGGGCATTGGCATATCGTGTACATGGTGGAAATACAATGTATTACCTTGTGCGTCAGGTGGTATTTATAGGGATGGGGCTTGGTGTAATATTATTAATGGTTAATGTAATTCCGGTAAAGTTTTATTCGGTGGCAGCCAACTACCTGTTATACCTGAGTATATTATTATTGATTGTGGCGGTGGTGTTGAAATTTGCCGGAGTGATTAAAGGAACAGGCCGGACTTTCAATTTAGGCATCCTTTCATTTCAACCAGCAGAAGTTGCAAAAATTTCGCTCATACTTTTTACGGCAAAAGTGCTAAGTAAAAAACATGAAACAAATATCGATTTATATTTCTCTTTCAAAAAAATTATGATTTTCGCGGGGATGGTTTGCGGACTAATTCTGCTTTCCAACTTTTCAACATCTGCATTGATTTTTGCTACTATAATATCGATGATGTTTGTTGGACGAATCCCGATAAAATATATGCTGGCAGTTTTTGCAGCCGGACTTTTACTTCTTGTAGCTATTTATTTTCTGGCCGATTTTGTTCCCGATAGCGTAGGAAGGATTCACACCATTCAGGGACGTATTGAAAGATTTATCCATGGTGATCCCAGTTCTCAGCAAGGAGTAACACAAGCCGATTATGCCAAACTTGCCATTTATTCAGGTGGAATATTTGGTAAAGGCCCCGGGCAGTCTGATGTGAGTAACTATATGGCCGCAGCTTACAACGATTTTATTTTCGCAATTATAGTAGAAGAATATGGATTGATTTTTGGTGCTGTTGTAATATTCCTCTACCTGATTTTCTTTTTCAGGGGGATAATAATAGTGCGAAGATCGACACGCACATTCCCGGCTTTCGTAGTAATCGGATTATCATTGGTACTGGTGTTTCAGGCTATGATAAATATTGGTGTTTCCACTGGAGTGCTCCCGGTAACAGGGCAACCCTTGCCTTGGATTAGTTTGGGAGGAACATCGTTGTTGTTTACATCGATAGCTTTTGGATGTATTTTAAGTGTTAGTCATCAAAATCAGGTTGACAAAGAAATTCAGCAACAACCAATTCAGGTGAATGCACCTGATGAAGACCAGGAAATGCAAAAATGAAAATAAACAAAGTCATATTAAGTGGTGGTGGAACAGGAGGGCATATTTTTCCTGCGCTTTCAATTGCAAATGAAATCAGGAAACGATATCCTGATTCTGAGATCTTGTTTGTGGGTGCGCAAGGTAGAATGGAAATGGAAAAAATTCCCGCAGCAGGTTACAAAATTATAGGATTACCGGTAATGGGATTTCCACGGAAGCCCAGCCTTAAAATATTTACCTTTTTTAAAATGCTGATGCAAAGTGCATCGATGGCAAAAAAAATCGTTAAGGATTTTCAGCCCGAAATAGCAATTGGTGTAGGAGGATATGCAAGTGGACCGGTATTAAGGGCCGCAACAAAAAGAAAAATACCAAGCTTAATTCAGGAACAAAATTCTTATGCAGGAATTACCAATAAGCTTCTTGGTAAAAAGGTGAAAAAGGTTTGTGTGGCATACGATAAAATGGAACGCTATTTTCCGGCTAAAAAAATTGTTTTTACAGGAAATCCGGTAAGAGAAAATCTGCTGAACGGATTGGGAAATAAAACCGAGGCCCTTAAATTCTTTAAATTAAAAGAAGACCAAAAAGTTGTACTGATCGTAGGAGGTAGTCTTGGTGCGAGGTCAATAAATAACTCAGTATTAAAAAATATTGAACTGATAAGAAATTCAGGTGTGCAGGTAATCTGGCAAACCGGTGCTTTTTATTACGAAAAGATACTGGAAGAAACCAAAAATAACAAACCGGATAATTTACATATCCATCAGTTTTTATCAAGAATGGATTTGGCATATTCAGCAGCCGATTTGGTGATTTCAAGAGCCGGAGCCGGAACAATTTCAGAGCTTTGTTTGGTGGGAAAACCTACTAGTCTGGTTCCTTCTCCAAATGTTTCTGAAGATCATCAAACTAAAAATGCGATGGCCCTCGTTGAAAAAGATGCGGCAATAATGATTGCCGATAATGAGATTGATAAAAAACTATTCCCCGAAGCTTTTAGTTTGGTCAAAAACAAGGAATTAAGCATGTTGATGTCAGCAAATATTAAAACGCTGGCCAAACCTGAAGCAACTAAAACAATTGTTGACGAAGTAGAAAAGATAATTAGAAAATGAAGAATCTTCAGCATATAAAAAATGTATACTTCCTCGGAATCGGAGGAATTGGGATGAGTGCGCTCGCCCGATATTTTAAATTTACCGGGCGCAATGTGGCAGGTTACGATCGTACACCTACACCATTAACGGAAGCCATGCAAAAAGAGGGGATTGATGTACATTTCGAAGACGATATCAGAAAAATTCCTTCAAACTGGAATCCGGCAACAACTTTAGCAGTTTTTACCCCGGCATTGCCCGATGAGCATAAAGAATTGTCTTGGTTCAGGGAAAAACCAATTGGCCTGTTAAAAAGGGCAAAAGTATTGGGTTTGGTTTGTAATGAAAGAAGCGGAATAGCAGTAGCCGGAACACATGGAAAAACTACTATGTCAACTATGGTGGCCAATATTTTGAATAAAACCAGTAAAGGTTGTGGGGCATTTTTAGGTGGTATTTCTAAAAACTTTGGAACAAACTTATTGCTTCCAAAGGTTGAATCTCCGTGGATTGTAGCTGAGGCAGATGAATTTGACAGGTCATTTTTACACTTAACTCCACAACTTGCGTTGATTACAAGTATCGATGCCGACCATCTGGATATTTATGGAGCCAAAGACAAAATTGTAGAATCATTTGAAAAGTTTATCTCTCAAATACTGCCTGGCGGTTCTTTGGTAGTTAAAAAAGGAGTTGAAATTAATGCGGAAAAAACGAGTGCAAAAATTTACAGCTATTCATTAAACAAAGAAGCTGATTTTACCACTGAAAATCTTCATTTAAATTCAGAAGGAGGATTTTATCAATTTGATGTTAAAACACCCGAAGGTGTAATTAAGGATTGTAAAATGAATTACCCCGGTTTGCTAAATGTGGAGAATGCGGTTGGAGCAGTTTCACTGGCATTTTTGGCAGGTGCAACACCAGAAGAGATTAGAGAAGGACTTGAAGATTATCAGGGTGTGGTTAGAAGGTTTGATGTACATTTTAAAAATGAGAAATATATATACATCGACGATTACGCTCACCACCCCGAAGAGCTTAAAGCATTTATTTCTTCGCTTAAAGAGCTTTATAAAGGAAGAAAAATCATTGGTGCATTCCAGCCACATTTATATTCCCGGACAAGAGATTTTTCCGCTGAATTTGCGGAAAGTTTAGACATGCTGGATACTGCAATTTTAATTCCATTGTATCCGGCACGCGAAGAACCAATAAAGGGGATTTCTTCTGAAATTATATATAATCAAATGAAAAATAAGAACAAATACCTGGTTAGCAAAGATGAGATGCTTGAGTTGCTGAAAAAAGAAGATTTTGATATCGTAGTAACCATGGGGGCAGGAGATATCGACAGAATGGCAAATGACATTGTTGAGACTTTGAAAACAAAAGTGTAATGTTTAAAAAGATTTTAAAATTAGCAGGATTTCTTGTGTTGATAATTTTTATTATCGGTACACTGGCGTTTACTTCATCCGAAAGTAAAAGCATAATTTGTAACAATATCGAAATTGTTTATGATGAAGATGATGAGATTAGTGTAGAAAAAGAACAGATTTTGAAAATAATTAATTCTGCTGACAACAAAATTATTGAAAAAACATTGGGTGAAATCAACGGAGAAGAACTGGAGGATAAAATAAAAGAAATACCGGCAGTTTTATCAGCTGATGCCTATAAATTAATAGTTAACAAAGATGGGGATTACAAAGGTGTACTTGTGGTAAAAGTAAAACATCGCGAGCCGGTAATGAGGGTGATAGCTTCTTCCGGAAATTATTATCTCGATGAGTTTGGGAAAAAAATTCCGGTTTCTGTAAACTATTCTTCCAATGTTCTGGTGGCCACCGGAAATATTTCTCAAAAGTTTGCATCTGAAAAACTTTTACCCTTTGTGAAATATGTAAACGGTAATGAATTCTGGCATGCTCAAATAGAACAAATTCATGTCAGTGAAAAAGGTGATGTTATACTGGTCCCCCTGATTGGTGACCATTTAATTGAATTGGGAGAAGTTGAAAATTACACTGAAAAACTGAATATAATGAGAGAATTTTATAAGCAGGTTTTGGTGAAAAATAATTGGGATAAATACGAAAAGATAAGTTTAAAATATAATAATCAGGTTGTTGCAAAAAGGAGATAAATATGGCTTCAAAGAATAATCTTTCGGTTGTAATCGATATTGGTACATCTAAATTCGTTGCCGTTGCCGGCACAAAAAATGAGTCAGGAAAACTGGAAGTTGCTGCAATTGCAAAAACACCGGCGATGGGTATCAGGCGAGGTGTTGTTTTTAATATCGAGGAAACAGCCGGGTGTGTAAAATCCTTACTTGATGAGCTTGAGTCGCAAATTGAAGAAAAGATTGAATCAGTGCATGTTGCATATGCCGGACAGCACATTAAAACAGTCCACTTTCAATGTGAAAGAATGACAGCGGAAGATGGAATAGTAAGCCGGTTTGATGTAGATAGTTTGTTTGAACAGGCCAAAGGTGCTGAATTAGCAGAGGGATATAAACTGGTTGAGGTAATTCCGGTTTCATATAAAATTGACAACGAATTAATGGAAAATCCCGTTGGAAGCACGGGACAGAAACTTGAAGCCGGTTATAAACTTTTGGTTATGCCACAAAACTATTGGGTGAACTTGTTAAAGGTTTTTGGTAAACTGGATGTAAAACTTGAAAAAATTACCCTCTCAACCTTTGCAGTTTCTGAGGCTGTGCTTACAGAAGATGAAAAAGAAATTGGAGTGATAGTGCTGGATATGGGGGCCGGTACAACCAACCTGGCCATTTATCACGATAGCAGATTGATTCATACTGCAGTTATTCCTTTTGGGGGCAAAGTGGTCACAAGCGATATAAAAGAAGGGTGTTCAATATTGTTGAAAACTGCTGAGCAGTTGAAAATTCAGTATGGCCAGGCTTTGGGAGATTTTGCAGACGACCAGAAAGTAGTTACTATTCCGGGAAACAATGGTTGGGAACCCAAAGAGATTTCTTTTAAAAGTTTAGCATTTATTATACAGGCGAGGATTGAAGAAATTATAGATAGTGTAAATTATCAAATTGAAAAGTCAGGAATAACAGAATTGCTCGGGGCAGGAATAGTATTAACAGGAGGTACATCCAATCTTGAAAATATTATATCCCTGGTGAAATTTCGTACAGGTTTGGATGCTCGGCCGGCAAAACTGGTTATGGGATTACACGAAAATAACAAGGAAATATCAGCACAGGAGAATTTTACTGCGCTGGGCTTATTAAGCCTTGTTGAGCGCACAACGCAGAATGCGACGACTTTGTCAAAAAAAGTAAAAAAGGAAAAGAAGATAAAAGAGCCGGGAAGATTTTCCAAAAAATTAAGTAACCTGGTGCAGGGGGTTCTCGATTTGGTTGATGATGAAAATGAAGACATTCCGTTAAAATAAACCGAATGCTTTAAAATATTTTAAGCAAACAAAAACAAATAGATATGACCGAAAATTTAGTGAATTTTGAATTTCCAAAAACGTCATCTTCAATAATAAAAGTTATTGGAGTTGGAGGAGGAGGATGTAATGCGGTTAATCATATGTGTGAGGAGGGTATTCAGGGAGTAGACTATATTATCTGCAATACAGATTCCCAGGCTCTCGAAAGTAGCATTGTGCCGGTTAAAATACAGCTTGGAGTAACTTTAACCGAAGGACGAGGTGCAGGTAACCAACCAGAAATGGGAGAAGAGGCCGCTCGGGAAAATTACGAAGATCTTAGAAAGGTTCTTCAGGATAATACAAAAATGCTTTTTATTGCCGCCGGAATGGGAGGGGGAACAGGTACAGGTGCAGCTCCTGTTATTGCAAGACTGGCTCGTGAACTTGACATTTTAACCATTGCTGTTGTAACAATTCCTTCACCTGCTGAAGGTAAAAAACGATACGGGCAGGCCATGGAAGGTATCGAAAAACTATCGGAATTTGTTGATAGTATGTTGGTTATAAGCAATCAACGATTACATAATATTTATGGCGATTTGCCAACTCGTCAGGCCTTTAAAATGGCAGATAATATTATTACCACTGCAGTAAAAGGAGTAGCCGAAATTATTACTGTTCATGGTAATGTTAATATCGATTATGCCGATGTAAAAACTGTAATGCAGCAAAGCAAGGTATTTATAATGGGAACCGGTTTTGCAACCGGGGAAGGCAGAGCAATGGAGGCGGTAAATCTGGCATTGGAGTCGCCATTGTTAGACAGTAACGATATTTATGGAACCAAAAATATTCTTCTGAATATCATATCAGGGAAAGAAGAAATTACGATTGGCGAAATTGGTGAAATTATAGAAACGCTTCAGGAAAGAGCTGGTCAGGAGGCTGAAATAATTTGGGGAAATGGCTATGATGAAACGTTGGAAGACAAGGTAAGCGTAACCATACTGGCTACAGGATTTGTGACGAATCCAAATCAAACTTTACAACCCAAAATTGAACCTGAAAAATTTGGTCTGGAACCTGAGCCAAAAGAAGAATCTGTTTTTGTTCAGACAGAGGATAAAGTTTTTGACGATAGTTTTTTTTCCAATGGAATAGAAGCAGAAAAAGAGCCTGAGATTATTCCTGAACCGGAAAAAGAAATTGAAGAAGAACAAGAGATGGAAATGGAAGAGGAAAAGTTTGAAGTTCAGGAGAAAGAAAGTAATAGAAACACTTCTTTTATTAAGCGGATAAAAGGAAGCAATACTAAAAAACCCAAAGAACCAAAGCCTGTTCAGGAAGCAAGTGTTGACAATTGGTTTTTTAAAAATTTTGGATTAGGAAAATTATTTGAAGAAGATGAAGATCAACCAATGTAGTACCCTTTTAAACGATTAAATAGAGAAACATGGAAAGTAATATGGAAAATAAGATTGAGTCCCAACGAGGAGCCGAAATCAAAGTGATTGGTGTCGGGGGTGGAGGAGGAAATGCTGTAAATTACATGCATAAGCAAGGTATTTGCGATGTTGATTTTGTGATATGTAATACTGATGCTCAGGCAATGAAATCAAGCCAGATTGAGGCATGTGTGCAATTGGGAGCATCCTTGACTGAAGGTCGTGGTGCAGGAAATAAACCTGAAGTGGGACGGGCTGCTGCCATTGAAAATATTGAAGATGTTAAAAAAGCCCTCTCAAACAATACCAAAATGGTATTTATTACAGCCGGAATGGGTGGAGGTACCGGAACCGGCGCTGCTCCTGTTATTGCCAAAGCTTGCCAGGAAGAAGGTTATCTTACAGTGGGAATTGTTACTATTCCCTTTAGGAATGAAGGGCGAAGAAGAATAAAACAAGCTGCTGAAGGAATTGCGGAACTGGAAGGTTATGTCGATTCATTGTTGGTTATTAATAATGAACGCATCCGGGAGATGTATGGAGATTTTGGCATTTCGGAAGCATTTTCAAAAGCTGATAATGTTTTGTCAACAGCTGCGAAGGGTATCGCTGAAATCATTACGGTTCCGGGGTATATCAATGTTGATTTTGCTGATGTGGAAACAGTAATGAGAAAAAGCGGACTTGCTATTATGGGTACCGGAATTGCTACCGGCGAAAACAGAGCAGAAGAAGCAATTGAAAACGCTTTAAATTCACCATTGCTGAACAATAATGATATCAGGGGAGCACGAAACATTCTGGTCAATATAACATCCGGAAATATTGAAGTTACCATGGCTGAAGTAGGCCTGATTACAGATTACGTTCAAAATAAAGCCGGATTTGATGCTGATTTAATTTGGGGAAATGGAAAGGATGAATCCCTGGGAGATAATCTTTCGGTTACAATTATTGCAACGGGTTTTAGTACCAGCATTATTCCTGAGTTGAATAAAGATTCTGTAGCGGAAAAAATATCAGTTGAACTTTCAGATAGCAAACCTTCAAAAAGAGAAATTGTATCAGGGAATGATGTAAAAAACACAACAAAGACAAATCAAAAATTTATCGAATTTAATATCAGCGAAGAAAAACAAAAAGAAGAAGATGATTTTGAATCTCTTTATCCTAATACAAGCAAAGAAAGGCATAAAGTGGAAAACAGACCGATTGAAGCTGATTGCACTGCAATGAGCGAGGAAGATGTTGATAATATGGAAAATGTTCCGGCTTATTTACGAAGAAAATTACGAATGAATGATCCAAGATTTAAAAAACAAAAATCAAACTATTCGGTATCAAGCGACAATAATATTTCTGATAAAAATAATTACATCTATAAAAATGTAGACTAAACTGATACTATTATGGCACTTTCAGACAAAATAAACAATGATTTAAAGGAAGCAATGAAAGCCCGGGAAAAGACAAAACTGGAGGCTTTAAGAAATGTAAAAAAAGTAATAATTGAGGCAAAAGCTGCAAAAGGAGCCGGAAGTGAATTGGCTGATGATGAGGTGATTAAGATTATCTCAAAACTTTACAAACAAGGGAAAGATTCAGCAGAAATTTATAAGAAACAAGGTCGGGAAGATTTGTATAGCCAGGAAATGGAGCAGGTTGAAATATTTGAAACATATCTACCTGAAAAATTATCTAAAGAAGATCTTGCTGCAAAAATTCAGGAAATAATAACAGAAGTCGGGGCATCTACGATGAAAGATATGGGAAGAGTAATGGGAATAGCTTCGAAAAAACTGGCTGGAGTGGCAGATGGTAAAGAGATTTCAGAAATCGTCAGAAGTATGTTACAATGATTTTATAGTGGGAAGTATTTTAGCTTCCCTGTGAACACCAACCATTTATATTGGACAAAAGGGTTTGCTTTATGGCAAACCCTTTATTCTTTTATACATGGTAATTGTTAATCTTCATCCGACATTTGATCTGCAATATGGTCTAGATCAGAATACTTGTCTTCGTAGTTTTGTTTAACCTTGTCTTTCAGGAATCCTTCATCATCGTAATCATCATCGTCGTCCACAATCTGAACCGCTTCATTCTCTGTCATTCTCAACATATAATAACGGTCCTCCGTTTCAAAAGGTAGAACAGTTATTTTAACTCCGTTTTTGTCAAAAAAATGAATAAGGTTTTCAGCAAAACCATCTGCGTAAATTAATTTTATCTGTTGTTGCAGTTCTTTCTCAAGTTTATTGTAATCCTTTATTACTCTGGGCTTATTTACAGTCATAAGTTTGAACAAGTTTAAGCTTAAAGATTAAAAATCTTTGGCTGAGTTTTTACTAAGTATTATTCAACAAATAAATATTTTAGGATTGAATTATCCAACAGTTTTTTACTATTTTTTTATTGCATTTTTATTTCGTTTTATTTTCCCATAAATACAGGTCGTATCGGTGCACCAGTTACATTGATACCCTTTCTTTTTGAGCCCTTTTCCAAGGCCAATTATACCACTTACAGATTTTATTGGAGACATTAATGATGAATTGGAAAGTTTTATACCACAAAAATTTTCAGGCACGAGCGAGAATAATTGTTGTTGCTCACCCACACTCCATTCGCAATAACCCGGCGAGAAACGATCCGTAATTCCCAGTCCAACATTCTTACAATCTTCTTCCAGTGTTTGCTGTATTTTATCCATGGCTTTTTCCACGGTTACCGAACCCAGTACATCTATTACATAACTCATTAAAGGATCAGATTCTAAAGCTGCGTTTTTTGCGTATTCAGAAATTTCGTGTCCTGCAGTACATAAAAATATGGCGATGGAACTGGCTCCTCTTAATTGCGTAACTACAACTTTCGATGGATTGAAAACTACATCTTCAATTTGTATGTTTTGATTAAGTGTATCGATTTTAACGTTGTCATAAATTTTAAATCCTCCTTTGATATTACTTATTCCTGGAGCTTTTTTTAATACTGTTTCAATCAATTCCGGAAAAGGTTCAGGAATTATTTCATCATCAAATCCCATCAATTCTTCAAGGTCTGTTTTTATGACAGCCAGTTCATCAAAGTCAAAACTAAATTCTTTAATCATTTTTGATCTTTTGTAAGATTATAGTAATGTTTCAGCAATCAATTATAAATAAAAAAGAGGAAATGTCTGTTGTCATTTCCTCTTTCCTGTAAATATTTTTTGCTGATTAAGCGTCTACAATAACAATCCTTTCAATTACATCACCTTGTCTGATTTGGTCAATAACATCCAAGCCTTCATAAACCTTACCAAAACATGTATGATGCCTGTCGAGATGTTGAGTTCCCTGGCGGTTATGACAAATAAAGAATTGAGAGCCACCTGTGTTTCTTCCTGCATGGGCCATAGACAGTACTCCTCTGTCATGATATTGATTATCTCCGTCCAATTCACAGTCAACTGTATATCCCGGACCTCCTGCACCTGTACCATCCGGGCAACCTCCCTGGACAACAAAATTTGGAATAACCCTGTGAAATGTAAGCCCGTCGTAGAAACCTGATTCAGAAAGATTTATAAAGTTTGCAACATTTTTAGGTGCGTCTTCTTCGTAAAACTTTACTTTCATTACTCCTTTTGAGGTATATATTTCCGCCTCTTTCATATCAATTCTGTTTTTTTTAATTCGTCGGCAAAAATAGTAAAACTTGCGACATTATATAATTTGCTGTGAAAAGCTTTTTAGATATATACTGTTCGTTATGAACTAAATCATCGTTCTTTGCTTAAGGAAATTCAGAATTTGAATAATGAATAAAATGTGTTTTATAAATGGCTCAAACGGAAAGAAGGAAGCTCAATAGCCTCCTTCTTAAATGTTAACCCCCAAACACACAATATGGGATGAATCCCAAATGCATTACAAAGGTAATTGTTTTTTTATATTAAAAAATTTTAGAATAATATTTTTTAAGCTTTATAATAATTTGTTTTGTAATTAATTGTATTTCAGCTATCTAGTATGGGTTATTTTTCATGATAAATATCATGTAAAATTAGTACGTACAAGTAACATGATTTTGTATTTTATATTGCCAAAATAATTAATATTTAGTTAACTATCTGATTGTGTGGTGCTTCATGAGAGAGCTTAATATTCATGATATTAATTTTTGAAAATTTCATAAAACTAATCATATTGAATTTGTTTTCACTCATTTAAAGATTTTGTCTTAACTTTAAAAGATAATCAGAATTATTAAAAATGAAATTGAAATACTTTATTGTTATTGTTATCGGTTTGCTGTGCATTGAAACTGTTAGTGGACAATTTCCTGAGATTGAAAACGAGCTTGATAAAAAAGTAAAAGAATACTTAAAAGAGAACTCGGATAACTGGGGGGACATGAATATTCCTTTAAGTGATGGCAAGGTTTTATATGATATAATTGTAAATAACAATTATAAAGATGCAGTAGAAATTGGTACCTCAACAGGTCATTCTGCCATATGGATTGCCTGGGCATTAAGCAAAACTAATGGGAAATTAATTACAATAGAAATAGACAAAAGAAGATATATGCAGGCAAAAGCCAACTTTAAAAAAGCCGGTCTTGAAAAATATATTGATGCCAGATTGGCCGATGCTCATGAACTTGTGCCGGAATTGCCGGGGAAATATGATTTTGTTTTTAGCGATGCCGATAAATACTGGTATAAAAACTATTTTATTGCAATGGATCCGAAATTAAAGGTTGGTGGTTGTTTTACTGCCCATAATACTGCAATGCGTGCGTCAGGCATAAAAGAATTTGTTGACTATATTGAAGGCCTAAGCAATTACAAAACTACTTTTGACAAATCCAGTAGATCAGGTATTTCTATCAGTTATAAAACAAGCAAATAAAAAATAATAGCTGGTTAAAACGAAAAGATAAAAATTCAACTCGTTTATAGATTGAATAAGTAATCAATTGAAAAATTCTAATAGTAAATTATCTCGCAGGTTAGGACTTTTTCCCGTAACAAATATTGTTGTTGCCAATATAATTGGTGCAGGAATTTTTACAACTTCCGGATTTATAATGGATTACCTTGGAAATCCACTATTAATGCTGATTTTATGGTTAGTCGGAGGAATTATAGCATTTTGTGGTGCAATAGCTTTTGGTGAATTGGGTGCTACATTCCCTGCTGCAGGTGGTGAATATCTTTTTATCTCAAAACTTTTTAATCCTTTGATGGGATTTTTAAGTGGCTGGTTATCGCTGATAGTTGGTTTTTCTGCTCCAATAGCTGCATCAGCAATTGGCTTTTCGGAATATCTGGTACTTGCTTTTCCTTCTGTAGAAACTTTTTTTTCATCTTCAGGATTTTTTTCAGGAGTGGCATTAAAAAAGGCCCTGGCCATTACAATTATTCTGGTTTTTACTTTAATTCATTCAAAAGGAATTGTGTTTGGTTCAAGAATACAAAACATATTAACTGTTTTGAAAGTATTGCTTATCGCTGGTGTTGTTGGCGCAGGCTTTGCTTTTGGTGAAGGCAGTTTGGTAAATTTCAAAAATAATGAGAACTTAAGTTTTTCTTTTTCATCATGGAAATCGATAGGACTATCGTTAATGTTTGTAATGTTTGCTTACAGTGGATGGAATTCAGCAACATACATCGGTTCCGAAATCAGAAATCCTAAAAAAGTAATTCCCGGATCCTTATTAATTTCAACACTGATTGTTACGGTGCTTTATATTCTGTTTAACCTGTTTTTTGTTTATGCACTTTCACCGGATGAAATTAAAGGAGTGCCTGAAATTGCAGGATTGGCAGCAGGGAAAGCATTTGGTGCTTTTGCCGAATCTGTTATTTCTTTGTTCATATCCTTTGCACTGATTTCTTCACTTAGCGCATTTATTATTTTGGGACCTCGGGTTTATTATTCAATGGCAAAAGAAGGTTACTTTTTTCGCTTTGCAGCTAAGGTAAATTTGAAATATAAAGTTCCTGTAGGAGCGATAATCCTGCAAAGTTCAATCGCAATAATATTAGTACTTTCCGGCACATTTGAACAGATTTTGGTATATATGGGTTTTTCTCTCGGAATCTTCCCGATTCTGGCCGTTTTTGGTGTTTTCAAATTAAGGCATCAGGGAAAAAGTGCTTTAAAACTTCCCGGTTATCCCATAGTTCATTTAATATTTATAGTTACCGGAATTGCTATTTTGGTCCTCGCATTTTTTGAAAGACCATTGGAATCTTCAATTGCAATTCTTACCGCAATCTCAGGTATACCGGTTTTTTATTGGTTTAAAAAGAAAGAAACTTAATATTTTTCAATTCTGTAATAAGCCTAACATGTCATCAATTTGTCCCTTCACCCGGTTCTGAATTTCTTTATGGTCATTACCCGAAACCGGAGTCCCAAATCTAATATCAACTTTTGTAACAGGTTTGCCCATCTGCCGGAAAAAATGAGGGAGAAAAGTCTCTTTACCCACCCATGCATCATCTTCGTCTTTGTAATTTATAGCCGCTGGGATTACCGGAATAAGGGCTTGTGAAGCAATTTGAAAACTACCGTTCTTAAACTTTTTTGTAAGTGGTCCTTTATAAGTACCTCCTTCAGGGAATAGAATAACCGGGATACCATTGTTTACGGTTTCTTTTATCCTGTTCATAGTTTTTATAAGACTCTTTATTTCAGAACGATCTACAAGGATGAGGTTGGTAATTTTTGCTCCCAGTTTTCCCATCGGCCAGTTTTTTAACTCAGCTTTACTTACCATTGTGGCAGGAATTAATGAGGCAACAACAAAAATGTCGAGGTAGCTTCTGTGATTGGGCATTAAAATAAAATTTTCAATTTTGGGAAGTTTGTTGTGTTTCATTTGAATACCTAATATAAATAAACAACTTTTCCCCCAGGTTTGTAAAACCCAATGTTGTAATTTATTACTAAATCCTTTGGTAATCAGCCAAATCCATCCTATAACTGCTACATAAGCCGAAATAAAAACAACAAAAATAAGTCGCAATAAAGCAAGTGGGGCAAAAAGTACAATTCGAAAGGTTCTCATATTGAGGAAAAAACTAAAAGGGTATTCTTTTGGATAAATATAAAAACTAATTTTGGTTGTTTTGATAAGTACACTTTTAGATTTTATGAACCAGAAATAATAAGAAATGAGTTTGGATTATTTAAAAATCAATAAAAAACTTTGGAACGACAGAACCGAAGTTCATTTTCAATCAGATTTTTATAATGTTGAGGCATTTATCAAAGGGAAAAATTCTCTTAATAAAATTGAATTGGATTTGCTTGGAAATATCGAAGGAAAAAGTGTTTTGCATTTGCAATGTCATTTTGGTCAGGATACACTTTCGCTTGCCCGGATGGGAGCAAATGTTACCGGTGTAGATTTTTCAGAAAAAGCGATGGGAAAGGCAAATCAGTTAAAGGAAAAATTAAATCTAAATGCCCGATTTATTCAGAGTGATGTTTACAATTTAAAAAATACACTGGATAAAAAGTTTGACATTGTATTTACTACATATGGAGTATTGGGTTGGCTGCCCGATATGACAAAATGGGCAAAAACAGCAAATCATTTTTTAAAACCAGGTGGAAAGTTAATATTGGTTGAGTTCCATCCGATAGTCTGGATGTTTAGCTACGATTTTAAAAAGATAGAATACAATTATATGGATTCGCCACCGATTATTGAAGAACTGGAAGGTACTTACACGGATAGAAACGCCGGAATTAAAAACAGTTCAGTTTGCTGGAATCACGGATTAGCAAGTGTAATCAGTTCATTAATAAAGTCAGGTTTAAGAATTAAAGATTTTCAGGAGTACGATTATTCACCGTACAACTGTTTTGAGAATACTTTAAGGTTAAAAGAGAACAAGTTTCAGATAAAAGGATTGGAGAAAAAGATTCCGATGGTTTATTCAGTAGTAGCGGATAAAAGTAAATAAGGATTTAAAAGTGGGAGTCTAAAAAACCGGTTGAAATTATCAACCGGTTTTTATTGTTTCTGACGTGCCTGAAAAACATTTTGATTATCAGTGAAATGCAGGTATTTTGTCTTTTGGATCAGTTGAGGGATTGGTTTAGTTTAGTGCTGTTTATTAATGACTGAACCTCGCTGTTTTTTCCAAAAAAAACTAATTCAGGGCAGTTAATGTTTTTGCAAAAGAAGCCGGTTGCATAACCAGCTTCTTTTTTAAATTTTGAAGACATTATTTACTTATACTTTGTTTGTAATATGTGATTGAATAAAATACCTATTTTTTGTATATCACTTTTCCCATTGAAATATCTTCGTCTAATATTAGTTTGTATACATACATGCCTGAATTTATTTCGTTAGGATTATATTCAATTTTATTCATTACACCGGCATCAACCTGTTGCTCCATTAACCTTTCAATTAATTGTCCGGCGACATTGTAAAGTTCAAGAATTGCATTGGCATCATTTGCCGAAACAAACTCAAAGTTAAGTTTCTCACTAAACGGATTTGGGTAAACCTTCAAATCATTGGTTTTAATTCCAGGAGTTTCTTCAATATTGGTAACTGTCATGTTATCAATAACTCCTGATTTTCTAATGTCAGAAACTAAATTTTCTGTACCGGAAGTAGTCAATAAATTGTACGCTATTGAGAATGTTCGGGAACTGGAAGCTGTATTTTCATCATTTAATAAAATATAATAGGTTGTACCTCCATACATATACATTGATCCATAATTGCCATTAGCGGTGTGATAGATATCATCAATACAGGTCCAACCCGTAGAAGAACAACCTCCACTTGCCGGTTTAAACATAAAGTCTACGAAATAATCTCCGGATGCTGCAGATATGTCTATACTGTATGTTCCTGTGTAAGGAGCAGTAAACTGATAAATCTGTTCGAGTCCTGTACAGGTATATCCACAGGCACTTGTTCCTTGCCATAATCCCTCCCCGATACTATTAAAAGTTTTTGAATATCCTAATCCTGCAATTGTAATTATGTTGCTGCATGGATCGGGAGCTTTGATATAAAATGTTTGGGATCTGTAAGTAGTACTAACAGCATCAGCCAGGATATAATATGTTGAACCTGCATACATATACATAGAACCGACAGTCCCTGCAGTGCTGGTTGCACCAATACAATCCCAACCGGTTGAGGAGCAACTATATGCTGACTTGATTAAATAACCCACATACCAGTTTCCTGTCGTTGCTGAAGTTGTCACCAGGCTATAGTTGCCGGTTACCGGCGCAGTGAATGCATAGATTTGTTCCTTTCCGTTATAAGTCCATCCGCAGCCAGAAGTTGTCCAGACACCGGTGCCACTTCTGCTAAATGTTACGGCATTTGCAGGCCCGGGTGCGTCAATTGCGATAATATAGTCACATGGATCCGGAGTTGAAGTATAAATATGGAACGTCTGGGAACTGGTTGTGGATACTTCGGCATCCAATCGGATGTAATATTCTGTCCCAGCAATCCAATCCATTGAACCATATGTTCCGGTACTGATTACATCAGATATACATGTCCACCCTGTCTGAGAACAACCTGCACTTGCCGGTTTCCAGGAGTAGTCAATAAAGCTTCCAGATGCAGATGTTACTATCACATTATATGTTCCGTTTACTGGTGCAGTAAAACTATAAATTTGGTCAGCACCGGAACCAGCCCATAAGCAAGCAGTATACCCCTGCCATACACCAACACCGGTAGTACTGAAAGTTTTAGAATAACCGGATCCTGTTCCAGTTATAGTAATAATATTGTCACATGGATCAGGATAAGTAATATAGAAGGTTTGGGATCTGGAAGTGGTACCTTCAGCATCTGCCCGGATATAATAAGTTTCTCCTGCTGTCCAGGACATTGCCCCCTTGGTTCCAGTCGAGGCTACATCTGCGATACATATCCATCCAGTCTGAGAACAACCATCACTTGTCAGTTTCCAGGAATAATCAATAAAGCCTCCGGATTGTGCCGTCACCTCTAAATGATATGTTCCTGTATAAGGAGCGGTAAAGGTATAAATTTGGTCTGCCCCTGTACCGGGCCACCAGCAAGCAGTGTTAGCTTGCCAGAAACCAAAACCAGAGGCATTGAAAGTTTTAGAATTACCGGAACCAATACCTGCTATTGAAATAATATTATCACAAGGATCAGGTACTGGAGTGTAGCAACCATGAATTGAATAAGTAACATTTGAAGAAGAAGAACTTCCAAAACTGGTTGGCATACCATCTGAATATGTTGCACTTATTACATATGCCGTTCCCGGGGTACTTGTTGTGGTGTATCTGATGCCCGGTTGATTCTCAAATACCCATGCCAGCCAAATCGTTTGTCCCGATGATACCGGTACAGAACTTAGCAGGTCAACCTTTTGCCACCCTTCCAGGCCACTGACAGCAGTTGTTGAAGTTACCCCCAAACGTTCTCCAGGTGCACCGGAAGCATCATCATAAACACCCATTAACATGTTTCCTGTACCTCCGTTATGATATAATACGATGCTCTCTAATAAACCTGACTCGCTGGCAGTGACTGGAATTGCCCTTCGGTCGTTCGCACCCGAATTAAAGTTATAAATATCAGTATTCCCCCATGTATTATCACATAACAAGGGAGGAGGTCCCGGAGAATAACAACAATATATTGAATAGATGTAATCTGCAGTAGAAGAAGTTCCAAAACTTGCAGGCATACCACCTGACCATGTTGCAGTGGATGCTGCCCTTCCGGGAGTACCTGCAGTATAGCGGATACCGGGATTGTTTTCAAATACCCATGCCAGCCAAACGGTTTGACCGGGAGTTACAGAAACAGGACCAGTCAGGTTCACCTTTTGCCACCCTTCAGAGGCACTCACCGGGGTTGAAGATGTAACACCGATTCTAGTACCTGGCAGGGCAGAAGCATCAGAATACACCCCCAGAATCATATTTCCGGTACCCCCGTTATGGTATATTGCAATACTTTCAATAGAACCTGATTCTGTTGCAGTAACGGGAAGAGCCCTACGACTGGCACTTGTAGAAGTACTGCTAAATACATTTGTATAGCCCCAGGTATCATCACAAATAGATCCTGAAGATATTGTGAATGCAGCATTACTCTGATCAACAGGACTTCCATCTGTATCGCTAATTCGTATCAAGCAGTTTGCAGATGGTACATTTGGAACAGTCCAGGCATAGGTTCCATCATCAGGAGTACTTGCTGTTTGAGTTGACCAGCTTGCTCCGTTATTAGTAGAGTATTCTATTTTAACTGTCCCACTTGTTCCTGAAGAGGTCCAGGTAATACTTTGGCCACTACCAACTTCCCAGCTCTCACCACCGTTAGGAGAAGTCACGGTTAAAGATTCTGATAAATCAGGAGTATAGGTACAATAAATCGAGTAATCGTAATTCGCAAATGTTGTAGTCCCCATAATATCAAACATATCCGGTATACCATAAATGTAATTTGACCAATTTGTTGCGTTAGCCCTGGGAGTTGTACCTGATGTATACCTTATTCCCGGATTGCTTTCAAATACCCATGCCAGCCAAACGGTTTGTCCTGATGATACGGATACTGGACTAATTAGATCTACCGTTTGCCAACCCGCTGAACTACTTACGGAAGAAACCGCTGTTATGCCTATTCGTGCAACTGGTTGACCAGGTACACCCATATATTCATCGGTATATACACCCAGCTGAACACCGCCCGAACCTCCATTGTGGTAAATGGATATACTCTGTATTTGACCACTCTCAGTAAAAGTTACCGGAATGGCCCTTCTATCAGAGTAGGTGGAAGTTGAACCGAATACTGTCGTGTTGCCAAGTGTTTTGGTTCCAGAACTTTCAACAGCTGTAATATTATCTATGCTCCAACCACCACGATACCAGCATTCTGAAGCAACGTCTCCTGGTCCGGTTATGCGAAGACAGATTCTTTTAACAATATATCTGGGATCATTTAGCCATGAAGCATTCCATGTAAATTGATAAAGTAGATTAGCTGTAAGTATTTCATGGAATACAAAATTAGATCCGTCATGTTCCGCAAAAAGTTTCTCTTTGTTTCCATCATTGGTATCAATAACTTTGACTTGAAGCTGAATGTAAAATTGATTTGGCAAATCACCCCAGCATGGAGAATACAACGATCTCGTGACATCTAAACTGTAACCTTCAATACCTTGCCAGTTAGAATTTGAAGATAAATCAGGAGATTCCAGATAAATATCATTTTGATCTGTACTGCCTATAAGTAATGAACCGGTAGAGGCGGTCAGCGTATTGCTAACATTTGATAATGAGTACCCCACTAAAGGAGTAAATTTAACCTGACCTGATGTAGTATACATTTGGTCAAGTGTCCAACCTTGCGTCGTTCCGTCATTAAAATTAAATGTTTGAGCTTTAGGAGCGTTTGGATAAATTCCGGAAAGTAAAATTAAAAAAGCAAAAATCACAGAACTTAACCAATTTATAAGATTATGATTGTTGTGAGTAGATATAGTTTTCATATCTATGGCTTTTAGATTATTGATATTTAAATCATTACTTGATTGAAGCAACGTTAAATGAAAATGTTAGGGATTTTTTTGGATATTCTGAAAGAAGATTGCTTTGATAAAAGCAATGGGAACATTAACTAATACATTCAAAATGAAAATAGTATTTATTTAAGTTGAATTACTAAAATGAATTAATTTTTTGAAAAGTAAAGTGATTTTGATTTTCATGACATTGGTTTTTAATTAAACAATGTACTGGAAATATCACGTGGTAACCGGGATTGGGAGCTATATCTAAAATTACAAAAAAATACGTTCAAAATCAACAAATTACCTAACTGATTAAAATTAATTTTAACCTGTCAAAAAGAAAGAAGCTGATTTTTTTTAACCAGCTTCTTTTATAATTTTTAAGATATTATTTACTTATACTTTGTTTGTAATATGAAATTGAATAAAATACCTATTTTTTGTATATCACTTTTTCCATTGAAATATCTTCGTCCTGTATTAGTTTGTATACATATATCCCTGAATTTATTTCGTTAGGATTATATTCAATTCTATTCATTACACCGGCTTCAACCTGTTGCTCCATTAACCTTTCAATTAATGTTAACGCAAATTCTTGTTAGAAAATAAAAAAAGTCCCTGAAAAACAAGGACTTTTAAATTCGTTTTGATTTATAGAAATGTAAATATGAGGTCTCTGGCGGATTCGAACCGCCGTACATGGTTTTGCAGACCACTGCCTAGCCACTCGGCCAAGAGACCTTTTTTATTCGGAGTGCAAAGCTAAGAAATTTTGTAAATCCTCCAACAACATTCTGCTGAAAAGAATCTATCAGCGTAATTTCTGCCAGTTGGAATTCACATGGGTGTTACTCTTCTCTGACAAACGGTTGGAATTAATTGATTTTGGATTTTCCCCCTCTTTTAGTTCGCGTTTACGTCCATCGTGACACCTGCCACGGCACGCTCCTTCATTCAAAATATTTGTAATCGTAAACATCGGTTAATGGTTTTATTCTTCGATTCGAAAATACAAATAATTTGTTCGAATAATTTTATAATAATCAGGATTTGTTTGTATATTAAGTATTTAATAACATGAATAAGAAATACAAATTGTTAAACTGTTAACTGATAAATTGCGAAATTGTACTACTACGACTGTGCACTGCAACTGTGACTAAAAACTGCCATTTCCAATTATCTCTCAAGCGTAACACTCACTTTATCTATTTTCCCACCCATCGGAGGATTCATTTTTGAGATTTTAACCCTGGCTTTTTCTATCGAATCGAACTGTTCAAACAAACTATCAAGAATTCGTTTTGCCACATTTTCAAGCAGGTGTGATGTTACTCCCATCTCTTTTTTTACTAAATCGTAAGCAGTTTGGTAGTTTAGGGCATCTTTTAAATCATCTGTTTCTGCAGCTTTTTCACAAGCGGTTTCAAGTATTAAATCAACTATAAACCTGTTCCCAACAATTTGTTCCGCCTTATAATGACCATGGTAAGCGTAAAAATTCATCCCTTCAATTTCGATTACTCCCATTGTTTTTTTATACGAAATTAAGAATTAGTCACATATTGTAATAAAACGTTGGGCGAATAATCAATCTCACAAATCATTTCTTAATTTTGTGCCGAATTCATGCAGTTAAAAGATAGCGAACATGGCAGAATATAATAACAAACCAGATAACGAGGGTACAGTTAAAAAGGCAAACTTTATTCATACACAAATTACTGAAGATTTAAAAGCCGGTAAAAATGAAAAACGTGTGCATACCCGTTTTCCTCCTGAGCCAAATGGATATTTACACATTGGACATGCCAAATCAATTTGTCTGAATTTTGGCATTGCGGAAAAATTTGGCGGTAAAACCAATCTTCGTTTCGACGATACAAACCCGTCAAAAGAAGAAACAGAATATGTTGAATCGATTAAGGAAGATGTTCGTTGGTTAGGTTTTGACTGGGAAGACCGACTGTATTTTGCATCCGATTATTTTGAAAAATTGCACGATTTTGCAATTAAACTAATAAAAGATGGCAAGGCTTATGTAGATGATCAGGATGCCGAAACCATTAGTAATCAAAAAGGAACACCCACTCGTCCGGGTTTTGAGAGCCCTTGCAGAACACGCTCGGTTGAAGAAAATCTGGATTTATTTGCACGAATGACAAATGGTGAATTTGATGAGGGAAGTTGTGTTTTGAGGGCAAAAATAGATATGGCATCGCCCAATATGCACATGCGTGATCCGATTATTTACCGAATCATGAAAGCACACCATCATCGTACAGGCGACAAATGGTGTGTTTATCCAATGTACGATTTTGCCCATGGACAATCAGATTATTGGGAAGGAATTACACATTCAATTTGTACGCTGGAATTTGAAGTGCACAGGCCTTTGTACGATTGGTTTATTGATCAGTTGCAGGAAACAGATTATCGGCCCCGTCAGATTGAATTTGCCAGGTTGAACCTGAACTATACCGTAATGAGTAAACGTAAATTACTCGAACTGGTTAAAGATAAACATGTAAACGGATGGGATGATCCACGTATGCCTACAATTTCAGGTTTGAGAAGAAGAGGTTATACTCCTGAATCGATTCGTAATTTCTCGGACCGAATAGGGGTAACAAAAGTTGATGGCGTTATTGATGTTACTTTGCTGGAACACAGTGTAAAGGAACATCTTAATAGAACTGCACAAAGAGTTATGGGGGTAATTAATCCTTTAAAAGTGGTGATTACCAATTATCCGGAAAATCAGTCTGAAGAACTGGATGCAGTAAATAATCCTGAAGATGCTTCAATGGGTTCAAGAAAAGTTCCATTCTCAAAAGAACTTTACATTGAACGAGATGATTTTATGGAAGATCCGCCACGTAAATTTTTCCGCCTGGGTCCTGGAAGAGAAGTACGTTTGCGTTATGCGTATTTTGTAACCTGTAACGATGTAATTAAAGATGCAAATGGAAATATTACTGAATTACATTGTACATATGATCCGGCATCAAAAGGTGGAAATTCGCCCGATGGAAGAAAAGTAAAAGCAACGCTTCACTGGGTTTCTGCAAAACATGCAATAAAATCTGAAGTAAGAATGTATGACCGTTTGTTCCGTGACGAAAATCCGGATGGTCATAAAGACAGGGATTTTAAGGAATTTCTGAATCCTGATTCATTAAAATTGCTTAATGATTGTTATTTAGAACCATTTGTACAAGGTGCTAAAACATTAGATCATTTTCAGTTTGAACGATTGGGGTACTTTAATGTCGATCCCGATTCTACCGATGAAAAACCGGTTTTTAACAGAACGGTACAATTACGTGATTCGTGGGCAAAACAACAAAATAAAAAACAGTAGGCTTCCTTAAGATGTTGAAATTCAGGCAATAAATTGGTGAAGAGGATTTTTTGCTGAACGTTTTTAACCGAAAAAATCATTTTTTGACAAAGCTTTACTCTGCCGATAAAATCATTTTACCGATTGATAACCTATGTTAACCGAATGTTAAGTGAGCTGCTTGATATTGTTTTCTATTTTTGAACTGTAACCAATAAAAATGTTCAAAATGGAAAATGCACCGGAAAACAGAAATTCAAGAAATGTGTTGGCATGGATTTTAATAGGGGTAGGAATATTTTGGTTATTAAGGAGAATAGGTTTTCATTTTGAGTTCCCAAATTTTTATTATCATATCATAGATCCGATTAGACACGCTTTTCATGGTTTATTCGGATTTATCTTCTCTTTACCTGTTGTATTAATCATAGTAGGCCTGGTTTTAATGGCAGGCAAACGTTCTGCAGGAATTGTGTTAATCGTAATTGGCGGAATATTTTTATTACCTAAACTGTTTTTTCTCACAGGAATTACAATATCCATGTTGTTTCCATTGGTGCTCATTGCAATTGGAGTAGCAATGATTTTAAAAAGAGTTTAATAAAAATTAGTTAAGAATTGAAAGATTAAAATATTATGCATAAAAATGTTGAAAACCGCGAACCTGAAAACAAGAGAATATATTTAGGATTATTCCTGATAGCTCTTGGAGGTATCTGGATTCTTGAAAGATTGAATCTTATTCCGGAGGTTTGGGAAAATGTATTTTTTTCCTGGCAAATGCTCTTAATCGGTATTGGAGTTTTTTCATTTATCGGAGGTAATAAAACAGCCGGTACTATTTTAATTGGAATCGGTGGATTTTTTTTAATAGATGAAGTAATTAATATTCCATGGGAAATCAGAAGAATAGGCTGGCCCGTATTAATAATCGGCATTGGTGTGGTTTTACTGCTTACGCATCGGAAAAAACGTGGCGAATTACCAAAGTTTACACCAGGAGAAAGTACTCAGGGTATGGATTATTTCGATGATTTTGTGGTTTTTGGCGGTCGTGAAATATTTATCAATTCATTAAATTTTATTGGTGGAAAAACTACCTCAATGTTTGGAGGAACTGAATACGATTTGAGGCAAGCTCAACTTTCTGAAAACGGGGCGGTTATTGAATGTTTCACAATGTTTGGTGGTTGTGGTTTTAAAGTTCCGCCAGACTGGACTATTAAAAATGAAGTTACTGCTGTGTTTGGCGCTTTTACCGATAAAAGGGGAGCCACCTATAACCAGGTAGTGACAAATCCTTCAAAAACTCTGGTAATAAAAGGATTTGCCGCTTTTGGCGGTGTTGAAGTAAAACATTTCTAAAATGGAATTTCGCCATCCCTTTCTAACCAATCCACGACTGGCAATTTATTACGGATTGTTCTGGCTGGCAGCATCAATAATTATGGTGTTGATTTTTACGCTGGCAAATGGTGTTGAATTGTATATTGCACTGGTTGAAGTATTTTCTTTTGTCATTATTTATGCACTTATTGGAAGTTCAATTTGGTATGTCATAAAATTTGCAACCCTGGAAAATAACACTATCTACCGTATTGTTTTTGCCCATTTGATTGCGGCATCAATTATTGTTTTTACCTGGATGTATCTCGGGGTTGTTATGGTTAAAATTTTTGTCCCTGAAGTATCAGAATTTATGAGAAAAGGCGCGATAAACAGAATTTTTGGTGGTTACATGATGTACCTCATTTTTGTCGTCTTTTTTTATGCAGTAAACTACTACCAAAGATTTAAAGAAAAACTCAAAAACGAAGGTAAATTGTTGTCATTGGTAAAAGAAGCTGAATTACATGCCCTGAAATCACAAATCAATCCACATTTTCTTTTTAACAGTTTAAACAGCATTTCATCGCTAACAATGTCCGATCCGGAAAGAGCGCAGGAAATGGTTATTGATCTTTCGCAGCTGATGCGGTATTCGTTAAAACACGACCAAAAAGAAAAAGTACTGTTTAAACAGGAATTGGAAAATAATAAGCTGTATTTACATATCGAAAAAGTAAGGTTTGGAAGTAAACTCAATCCTGTTTTCGAAATCGATGAAAAATGTCTTGAATTGGAAATCCCAAACATGATATTGCAACCACTTTATGAAAATGCAATAAAATACGGTGTTTATGAAGCTACCGAACCGATTGAAATTAAAACTGTTGCTAAGTGTAATCAGAATGTATTACAAATTACAATCAGCAATCCTTACGATGCCAATGTTCAGGCAAAAAAAGGAGAGGGAATTGGTTTAAGAAATATACGCGACAGACTTCAGGTGATTTTTGGAAATCCGTATTTAATAAAAACAGAAGACAACAAAAAAGAATTTACCGTAACTTTATCCATTCCACAAAAACAGAATTAAAATGTCCGAAAAACTGCGAACTATAATTGTTGAAGACGAAGAACTGGCTCGTAACCTGATGAAATCGTTTCTAACCGGAAGTGAAAAAATTGAAATTATTGCCGAATGTGAAAATGGATTTGAAGGGGTTAAGCAAATTAATGAGTTAAAACCCGATTTGGTTTTTCTTGACATCCAAATGCCAAAAATTACAGGATTTGAATTACTGGAACTGCTTGATCACAAGCCACAAATTATTTTTGCCACAGCATATGATCAGTACGCGATTAAAGCTTTTGAATATCATGCAGCTGATTATCTGTTGAAACCTTATTCGAAAGAAAGATTACTTGAGGCAGTAGATAAAGTTGCTGAAAGAGTTGCGGTTGAAGGAAGTACCTCTGATGTAGCAGATAAAATTGTGGAGCATCCTAAAGAAGAAGCACTGGAAAGAGTGGTGGTAAAAGACAGGCATAAAATACATATAATACCGGTTGACAATATTCGATACATTGAATCGATGGATGATTATGTAATGATATACACCACCGAAGGTAGACATATGAAACAAAAAACCATGCGCTATTTTGAAGGAGCACTCGATTCAAAAGAGTATGTTCGTATTCATCGGTCGTACATTGTAAAAGTATCCGAAATCAATGAAATTCAGCAATATGAAAAAGAATCATACATAGTTATTCTTCACGATAAAACTAAACTAAAAGTGAGTAAAACAGGTTACAAAAACCTGAAGAAAGTTCTTAGTTTTTAGTTTTACATTTTAAATTACCTGAGACTTCCGACTCCGGACTTCTGACTTTCTCTAATGTTTCTGACTTTTGTCTTATTTCCTTAATGCCGTATTTATTAACTTCAACGCCTGTTTGTAGCTAAAACCAAATATATTTCAATTCATTTTATAAAATGGGTTATTTAAAACCTTGGAATAATTCAAAAGTGAAAGTTTATCAATCAATTACAAAATAATTTTTATGAAAAAATTAATTCTATTAATGGCCATACTGTTTTTAGCATCAACAGTGACCGTTGCAAAAAAGAAAGAAGAAGAAAAAAAAGAAGAAGAAAAACCATTCATCAACAGTGGTTTGGTAAGTGGTTTAAAATGGCGTGGAATTGGTCCGGCATGGGCAAGTGGACGAATTGCCGATTTTGCTGTTAATCCGAATAGCAACAGCGAATATTATGTTGCCGTTGCAAGTGGTGGTGTTTGGAAAACCATAAATAACGGCACCACCTGGAAACCCATTTTTGACAAATACGGAGCTTATTCTATTGGTGTGGTTAAGTTAGATCCCAACAATTCAAATGTTGTATGGGTAGGAACAGGTGAAAACAATCACCAGCGAGCTTTGGGATATGGCGATGGAGTATACAAATCACTCGATGGCGGAAAATCGTTCAAAAATATGGGTTTAAAAGAGAGTCGTCAGATAGGAGGAATTGTAATCGATCCGCGTAATTCAAATATTGTATTTGTTGCTGCCGAAGGTTCTGCCTGGGGACCGGGAGAAGAGAGAGGACTCTACAAAACTGCAGATGGAGGAGAAACATGGGAAAAAGTTTTGGAAATTAGTGAAAATACAGGAGTAAATAATGTGGTAATCGATCCTTCAAATCCCGATATTATGTATGCCACTTCAGAACAACGAAGAAGAACGTCGTTTACAAAAATCGGTGGAGGACCCGAATCTGCTGTTTACAAATCAACAGATGCAGGAACAACCTGGAGAAAAGTAATGAAGGGACTTCCGGGTGTACATATTGGTGGAATGGGTATTGCTGTTTCTCCGGTTGATCCAAATGTAGTTTATCTGATTGTTGAAGCAGCCAGTAAAAAAGGTGGTTTCTTCCGTTCGACAGATAAAGGAGAAAGTTGGGATAAAATGAGTGATTATCATTCAAGTGGACAATATTACAATGAGATTTTCTGTGATCCGAAGGATGTTGATAAAGTATATTCAGTGGAAACCGTATCACGAGTAACAAAAGATGCCGGGAAAACATGGACAAGAATCAGTACAAGTGGACGCCATGTTGATGATCATGCGCTTTGGATTGATCCGACGGATACACAACACTATATTATTGGTGGAGATGGTGGTATTTATGAAACATGGGATGAAGGGAAAACTTTTGATTTCAAAGAAAATTTCCCGGTTACTCAGTTTTACCGTGTACATGTTGACGATGCTGAACCCTTTTACAACGTTTATGGCGGAACCCAAGACAACAACTCGA
>ENA-ORCQ01000121-ORCQ01000121.1-marine-metagenome-genome-assembly--contig:-NODE-121-length-49864-cov-4.282182_pt1 | contig 49864 bp, 38 predicted proteins | sample MGYA00237780_ERZ508510 | MGnify/ENA primary metagenome ERZ508510 (study PRJEB26181, sample SAMN06268981) | marine metagenome | isolation source: Tt an E2 anaerobic enrichment on eucalyptus from sediment...
TGGTCAGAATATCCAATTGTTTTTTAATTCCACTTCAAACATCAATCAGGTGTATAACAACCGTATTACCAGCCTCTATTCGAAAGGTGAACTGTTATGGGTTGGTTGTGAAGGTGGTTTGCATTTATTCAATTTGAAATACGAAAAATTTGTTCCGCTAAAACAAACAGGATTTGATATCAATAATGCTCCACAAGTGGTATCGCGGATTTGGGGATTTGATGAGGAAATTTGGTTTTTAAGTAATGGAAATTTGTATCGGGGCAAATACATTGAAGAAAGTTCTGAGTTAGTTATTGAAGATTTATCTGATAAACCGGATATTCCGGAAAGTTTTAAAAACAGTATTAAAATTTCTTTTGACAGCAATTCGAAAGATGTTTTTTGGGTAGGTACAAATCGTGGGGTATATTCTTTTACAAAGGAAAATGAAAAAATCTCTCTGCTTGAAATTGCCGAGGATAGAAAACCTTCTTTGGATTTTTCTCACAACAGAATCAATCACCTAAAATATTTCAACAACCAGCTCTGGGTTGTTTTAGATGAAAATCTGCAGGTTTTTTCAGTGTCGTCAGATGACGGTAAACTAAGGAGTCTTTTAAAAACTATTGACTTAAGAAATGTTTTTAAAGGTACAGAGTGGGAGAATGAACAGTTAACTTTTAATGATTTTTTAGTAGATGGTGAAAATAACTTTTGGTGTGCCACAAGTGGAGGATTGCTGTTAATCAATGAACCATTAAGTCAAAAACCTCAATCACAACTTTTTAATCACTCGCAGTTCAATACGTTTTCAATTTCATCAAATAATGTTTCACGCTTACTGTTGGATAACTCCAATTGTATATGGGCCTGTACGTGGGCAGGAGGAGTTTCTTTTCTGAACCTGGAACAAAAACAATTTCGATTACTGGTTAGAGATCCGGGACGAAAAAATTACTCGCTGACAGAATCTTTTGTGCGTGCTATCACTCAGGACCATCTGGGGCGGGTTTGGGTTGCCGGACAAAACGAAGGTATAGATTTTTATAATCCGGAAACCGGAGAATGCACCCCATTTCAAATAGGAAATATCAATAACGAATCCTTAACCAGCACCAGAATCCGGTCGTTAAAGTTTTATGATAAAAAAGTATATGTTGGAACCACCCTGGGATTAAATATAATCGACCTGGTTTCAAAACAAATTTTCAAATATCCTGATGTTTTTGGTAATTCAAATGCAGTCTATTCATTAGATATCGATAAATATTGTAACCTATGGGCCGGCACATGGAGGGGAGGGGTATACCAGTTAAAACTGGAGAATAATAAAATTGTCAAAATAAAGCAGATTAGCAATAATACAAAGGGATTAAAATTAAGCTCAAATCAGGTGAATTATGTATTTGCTGATAACACTAAAAATGAAGTTTTAGTTGGGACAAAAAAAGGATTAAACCGAATAATCCTGGGAGATTATGGTTGGATAAACAATATAATATACTACAGGGCCAACAATTCTGAACAATCTTTAAGCAGTGAGTATATCTGGCCTATTCAAAGACAAAATGATACCGTTTATTGGTTAGGGACTTTGGGAGGAGGATTAAACAGGCTGGTTCTTCTGGATGGCTGGGATGATAAAAAAAATGGAAATTACAAAGCAAGTTCCTATTCAGTTGCACAGGGAGCTCCGTCAAACGATATAGAATCTCTGTTACAGGATAACCAGGGAAATTATTGGATAGGTTCAAAAGGATTATCTGTATTTAATCCGTCAACAATGGAGTTTTGGAATTTTGATGTTAATGATGGATTACAGAGCAACGGATTCAAGATTGGTTCTGCATTTAAAAACGACGACGGTATTTTGTTTTTTGGCGGTATCAACGGAATGAATCATTTTAATCCGCAGGATATAAAACAAAATAATATTAGTCCAACTGTAGTTATAAACGGATTACGAATCAGGAACAATGAAATTTATCCCGGTCAGGAAATCAATAAACGTATTCTTCTTGAAACAGGAGTGCCCTATACCAACAGATTAAAACTAAATCATAAGGAGAATGATTTCTCCTTATCTTTTGCATCCTTACATTATGCCAACCCTGAAAAATGCAGCTACAAATTTAAATTGGAAGGTTATGAGGATGAATGGCATTTTATCCCCGGGGATTACCCGATTGCAAACTATTCCAACCTGGGATATGGTAATTACATTTTTAACGTCGATGCAACAAACGGCGATGGATTATGGAGTGGAAATCCTATAGCCCTGGAAATAAAAATTAGCCCTCCCTGGTGGTTTAGTTCATGGGCGTATTTTGCTTATTTTATATTGTTTGGATTTTTAGCTTATGCAATTTTCTACTATACCAACAGATGGATAAAACTGAGAAATGAATTGAAGTTGGTAGAAGCTGAAGAACAGAAAAAGGAAGAGCTTCATCAAATGAAACTGCAGTTTTTTATGAATATTTCTCACGAGTTTAAAACTCCGTTAACACTTATTCAAACTCCGATAGAAAAACTGAAATCAGGAAACCTTAAAACGGTCGAGAAAAATAAAATGCTCCAGCTCATCTCTATAAATACAAATCGTTTATTAAAATTAATCAATGAATTGATGGATTTTAGAAAAGCAGAGGTAGGCCATCTTGCCTTAAAAGCAAGTAAGTCAGAATTAACAGGCTTTGCACAAAAAGTATATCAACAGTTTGTGCCTTTATGTCAGAAGAATTCCATTCAATTTACTTTTCATTCAGAGGAAATTCCTGAAATATGGATTGACCCGGAGAAAATGTCTACTATTTTATATAACCTACTTTCTAATGCAATAAATTATACCGATGAAGGAGGTTCAGTACAAGTCAAAATTTTTAAATCAAAAAGAAAGGATATTGAAGTATACTACGGACATTCTATTGAAGTTGGAAATGTAATAAGTGAAAATGAATATGTTTATGTAAAGGTTTTGGACACGGGAGTTGGAATTTCAAGTAAATCAATAAGTCAGATCTTCGACAGGTTTTATCACATGGGGACTTCCAAAAACAAACATTTAGGAAGTGGAATTGGGCTGGCCCTGTTAAAAAATCTGGTTTTATTACATCAGGGACATATATTGGTAAGCAGTGAACGTTTTATGGGGACGGAATTTCTTGTAGGATTACCTATCGGTGAAAACCATCTTAAACAAGGCGAAAAAGGATTTACGAGTGCAGACTCCCTGCAAATGGAGATGAATGAGCCCGAAACGGATGTACAAACCGGTTTTGTTGATTTTTCAAATTCAGCTATTGAGGATTTAAAGGATTTACCAACGCTGCTTCTGGTTGAAGATAATGAAGAATTACGTGATGTACTTCACGACCATTTTGCTCATAATTTTAAGGTAATAGAAGCTGAGAACGGTAAGGATGCCCTGGATAAAATTGAAGGTAAAAATATCGACTTTGTGATAAGCGATATTATGATGCCGGAAATGGATGGACTGGAACTGATAAAAGTATTACGTGAAGATATTCAAACCAGTCATCTGGCAATTGCTTTGTTAACAGCAAAATCGTCAGTTGAGGACCAGATTGCAGGAACAGAAGCTGGTGCAGATTTATATTTTCCAAAACCGTTTAACCTTAAATTGATGGATTTAAAAATTAAACAGTTTCTGGATTCCCGTCAAAAACTGAAAGATAAATATGCAAGCAATGTTTTTGCAGAAAGTCGTGAATTGGTGCGGACTCAAAAAGACAGGGAATTTCTTGAACGGTTTATGGAACTGGTTGATGAAAACATTGATAATAATGACTTTAGCATTGATCAGATTTGTCGAGAAATGATTATAGGCAGAACAAACCTGTATAAGAAAATTCGTTCATTAACGGGGCAATCAATGGGAGAATTTATACGCGGTTTGCGTCTTAAAAAAGCAGCCAAAATCTTAATTACTGAAGATGTATCTATTTCTGAAGTGCTTTACCGGGTTGGAATAAACAGCAATTCATATTTCACCAAATCTTTTAAAGCCCAGTTTGGAATGACCCCAACTGAGTTTATTCAACAAAATGTAGGTCGATATAATTAGCTTAATTATTTTTGAATTTATTTTCAGTGTGTGGTGCAACTATTCCCACTCGATTGTTGCAGGGGGTTTTGAACTAATATCGTAAACCACCCTATTAATTCCTCTTACTTTATTGATTATTTCGTTAGACATTTTTGCCAGAAAGTCGTATGGCAGATGTACCCAGTCAGCGGTCATTCCATCTGTTGATGTTACAGCACGCAAGGCCACTGTAAATTCATAAGTTCTCTCGTCTCCCATAACTCCAACCGATTGAACCGGTAATAACATTACCCCGGCCTGCCAAACCTTATCGTACAATCCCCAGTTTTTAAGCCCATTGATAAAAATGGCATCTGCATCCTGTAAAAGCCTGACTTTTTCCGGAGTTACATCACTTAAAATTCTGATACCTAATCCCGGCCCGGGGAAAGGGTGACGCCCTAACAATTCTTTTTTAATATTTAAAGCAGCACCAACCCTGCGTACTTCGTCTTTAAAAAGAAGACGTAATGGTTCTACTACTTTTAAATTCATTTTTTCAGGTAAACCACCCACATTATGATGAGATTTGATAGTAGCCGATGGCCCGTTTACTGAAACTGATTCAATTACATCAGGATAAATTGTACCCTGTGCAAGCCATTTTACATCTTTGATTTTATGCGCCTCTTCATCAAAAACCTCAATAAAATTATTTCCAATCGATTTCCGTTTTTGCTCCGGATCTGTTACACCCTTTAAATCCTTCCAGAATTTTTGCTTTGCATCTACACCTATAACATTCAAACCCATGTCTTTGTAGGAGTGCAAAACATCTTCAAACTCATTCTTGCGTAACAATCCGTTGTCCACAAAAATACAGCTTAGGTTTTTCCCAATTGCTTTATGAAGAAGCACTCCGGCAACCGAAGAATCTACACCCCCGGATAATCCCAGAACCACTTTGTCGTTACCCAACTGATTTTTTAACTGGGCAACTGTGGTTTCGATAAACGAATCGGGTGTCCAGTTTTGCCGGCAGCCACAAATATCGGAGACAAAGTTTTCCAAAAGCTGTTTGCCTTCCGTAGTATGATAAACTTCCGGGTGAAACTGAATTCCCCAACTTTGTTCATTATCAATTTTGTAGGCAGCAAAATTAACATCTTCCGTCGAGGCTATTACTTTATATTCTTTTGGCATATGAACAATGGTATCGCCATGCGACATCCAAACCTGGGTATGCAGGCTGATATCTTTAAAAAGAACACACTCGTGATCGATATAACCCAGGTTGGCACGACCGTACTCGCGACTGTTTGAAGGTGCAACTTCGCCACCAAAAAAATGTGCCATATATTGTGCTCCGTAACAAACACCAAGTACAGGAATGGTACCTTTTATTCCATTTAAATCAGGTTTAGGAGCATCATCATCTCGCACCGAATAAGGACTACCCGAAAGGATAACTCCTTTTACCGAATCATCAATTTCCGGGAAATGATTGTATGGATGAATCTCACAGTAAACATTTAATTCACGTACTTTTCGTCCGATTAACTGAGTATATTGAGAACCAAAATCAAGAATCAGAATTTTTTCCTGCATTAATGTAAATTTTGAATGAAAAATATTTATTCACAAAAATAGGAATTACGTATGAATACCTGTCGGATTGTTTAATAAAAACTACTGCATGTTAACAACAAGGTTAAAAGCAAGGTGTTTTAGTCGTGCTTGTATTATTTTTAATATCATTTAATATCGATTAAAAATGAGGGTTGATCAATATTTGTTATTTTTGTCTCCCTATAAAATCACAGACTGGATGAAGAAAATTCAAATATTGTTTATTTTAATTCTTTTGTGTATTACAACAGGTGTAGTATACAGCCAAAATCTGAAAGAAAATGAACTGGTTGTAATTGAAGGAAAGAAATTTATACTTCATCAGGTACGCACCGGAGAAACTGTATTTTCAATTTCAAAAAATTTTAAAGTTGAATCATCGGAATTGACAAAATACAATCCAGGAATCAGCGAAGGCTTGAGTATAGGTGAAATATTGAAAATTCCCTTTAACGAAGATGTCGATCTCTCAGATCTTCCACGATATGAAAAAGGTGATCCAACAGGCTTTATTGAACATACCGTAAAAAACAGGAAAGAAACTGCCTACGCTTTGTCCAAAATGTATGGAATTACTGTTGAGGAAATTTACGCATACAATCCCACAGTAAGAAAATTTAAAAAGGGAATGACCATAAAAATTCCTCAATGGAATTACGAAGTGGAAAAAGCAGATGAAGAATTGACAAAGAAAGAGGATGAAGTTGAAGAAAAAATACGGGAACATTTGGTTGTTTCAGGAGAGACCTTGTATTCAATAAGCAAACAGTATAATGTGCCGGTTAGTGAAATTTTACTTTTAAATCCCGAAGCTCAAAACTTAAAAGCAGGTACTAAAATATATATTCCGAAAGCAAAACCGGAATCTGAATTAACAAAAGAAACTTTTGCCGGAGATGACGATAGCGGGTATTTAATTCACACTGTTGTTTCAGGAGAAACCCTGTATGGAATAACAAAAAAATATAATGTTACCGAAGAGCAACTCATAGAATTAAATCCGGAAATAGAAAAATCATTTCAAAGTGGAATGCACTTACGCATTCCCGTAAATCAATCCGGAGCAGGGGAGACAAGTATATGGTTTAGTGGTGAATTGTCAGGTAACAAAACAATAAAACCCTATGTTGTTTTTATGAATGACATTCCTGAAGATTGTTGGCCCGGTGCCAGAACCGGAATCTATGATACCATTAATGTTGCATTATTTCTTCCATTGTTTCTGGAGGCCAACAAAGAACTTAATCTGGAGTTTTTCGAAGAGGAAAATGATACTTTAACCCCCGTTATTGAAGCAGATACAATTATTCCGGAGATCGTGCAGATAGACACAACAGTGATTGAGGAAGAGTTACCTTTATTATTGCAAAAGCAGTTTTACGGGAAAAGTGAAAATTTTCTGCAGTTCTATGAAGGAGTGTTGTTGGCTGTAGATTCAATGCAAAAAGCCGGGATGAAAATTAAATTGCACGTATTTGACACAAAAGATAATCCGGCTCAAATCAGGGAAGTTATCCAGACAGAAAAATTTAAATCCACCGATTTAATCATTGGCCCGGTATATGAAAATGTTCAAACCGAGGTGGCACGGATAGCATCGGCAAATGATATTCCCATGGTTTCCCCTTTTACCTCCAAATCTAACCTGATAAGAAACTATCCTCAGTTTTTTCAAATTAATCCATCCAGAGATTATATTATTGAAACTACGGCCGATTTGGTTGCAGTCAACGATACCAATTTAAATTATGTTGTTCTTCAAACTTCTCCTTTTGGTGGAACATCTGAAGGGCATCTCGTTGATTTGATAAGAAAAAAAATAGAAAATTCAGAAAGTCCGAAAAAACCAAAATTTACGGTTTATGATTTTAGAACAAACCGGGCACAGGGATTTCCTGAGTTATTACCAAAGGAAAAACAAAATATTGTGATTATTCCTACCACAGACGAGGGAGAACTTAGTGTTGCTATTTCTAATCTGAACAATATGACAGATACAGTTTCAATTACCCTGATTGGAACAAATAATTATCAGCAAAGATATCCGAATATTGAGCTGGAACATTTTCATAATCTGAATTTAAAATATATCAATCCTTACTGGGTAAACTATTCAGATAGTATGACCGTCAGTTTTTTTCAAAAGTTTATTTCAGAATTTGGAACAGAACCCAATAATTATGGCGTTCAGGGATTTGATGTTGCTTATTATTTTTTAAATGCTATTCACTATTTTGGTAATGATTTTGAAAATTGTCTGCAGTATTTTAGTGTCAAATTATTACAGGGAAAGTATTATTTTGATAAGGTTTCTCAATGGGGAGGATATATGAATAAAGGTGTTTCTGTACTGGGATATAGAAAAGACTTTGAGGTGCGTGAGGAATATATAATCGGCCTGCCTGATTTTCCTTTTGAAGTAAAAGGTGAAATTCAAAATACAGAACCGTCCTCCCGGAATAATGAAATGGAGAACGGTTCAGGAAATCAATAATACCAAATTGACCACAAAATGCCGCAAATAAATTAATTCTTTTCCGTTTCTATGGCGTTAAAAATGAAACCGTAGCTAAGGCTATGCAATAATTTTTCGCTTTGTTCAAGCGAAAAATAATCAGTAAATCCAATACGGTATTTCATAATCAAATTGATATAAAACTTATTATTCGAATTCTTTAAATGTAAGTTTGATAATTTCAATTGCCTTTCTTAGCTCACTTTCATTAATCACCAGTGGAGGAGTGAATCTGATGATATGGTCATGTGTAGGTTTGGCAATTAATCCGTTTTCTTTTAAACGTACACAAACATCCCATGCAGTTTTACCATTGGTTGGTTTTACTGCTACTGCATTTAATAAACCTTTACCACGAACAGCTTCAATCATTTCTGAATCTATGGCTTTCATCTCCGACCTGAATATCCGGCCCATTTGCTCTGAATTTTCAACCAGCTTTTCTTCCTGAATTACATCAAGGGCTGCCATAGCTACTTTTCCTGCAACCGGATTTCCACCATAAGTACTTCCATGTTCTCCCGGTCTAATTGTCAGCATTATTTCATCGTCGGCGAGCACGCAGGAAACCGGATAAACTCCTCCTGAAAGTGCTTTTCCCAAAATCAAAATATCCGGTCTGACATTTTCATGGTCACAGGCCAAAAGTTTTCCTGTTCGTCCCAAACCGGTTTGAACTTCATCGGCTACAAAAAGAACATTGTGTTTTTTACACATTTCCGAAGCTTTCTTTAAAAAGCCATCGTCAGGAACAAATACTCCTGCTTCAGCCTGAATTGGTTCTAATAAAAATCCGGCTACATTTGGATCGGCCAATTCTTTTTCCAGTCTTTCCAAATCGTTGTAAGGGATATTAACAAAACCCGGCGTATATGGTCCATAATGATTATAAGCATCCGGATCGGATGACATTGAAATAATTGTGATTGTGCGTCCGTGAAAGTTGCCGTCACAAACAATAATTTTTGCTTTATCTGCCGGAATACCTTTTACTTTATACGCCCATTTTCTGATAAGTTTTAATGCCGTTTCATCAGCTTCGGCACCTGAATTCATCGGAAGCATTCTGTCGTACCCAAAAAGTTTGGTCATATATTCTTCCCAATCGCCTAAAACATTGTTATAGAAAGCGCGTGAAGTCAATGCCAAAGTGCCGGCCTGGTCGGTAAGTGCTTTGGTAATTTTAGGATGACAATGTCCCTGATTCACTGCAGAATATGCTGCTAAGAAATCAAAATATTTTTTCCCTTCCACATCCCAGACATAAATGCCTTCTCCTTTTGACAGAACAACCGGTATGGGATGATAGTTATGAGCGCCAAATTTGTCCTCTTTGGCCATGAAATCTTTTGAACTTAATAATGCCATATTTTACTTTTTAAATTTTTTACAGAAATACGATTTTACTCACGAATTGCAAAGCAAACAGAACTGTTAAAAAGCACTGAAAAATGTCATGTTTTTAAAATAATTTGTTGTCTTCTTGAATGTAATAAAAAGGCCTGTAACTTATTAGCAGTACTAATGAATTATTTCCAGAATCTGATAATAGCAACTTCAGTTAAAATAAAAATCAGGGCAAGCAATAAACACCAACGCCAAAGCTGTTTTCCCTTTTGAATTTCATCAAAAATTTTCGAAAAATTTTGCGAAGTATTTTGAATCACCCTGGCATTTTTAAGTTGAGAGATTTCAATCTTATCCTGCAACTCGTTTTCAGTAAAATAGTTTAAAACCGACTCTTTTCTGTCGTAATTAAACGCCATTGATGCTAAAATATTATCATTATTCAAAACCAGGTAGTGGCCATCTGATACAATTTGACCGCTAAAGTCGAGTTGTGTTCCTCTTGTTGAAATATTTTTGTTCGGAATAAATTTTTCTCCAGTTTCCTTATGTTCTATCTCTATTTTTGAATTCAAATCAATGGTCTGACTACCTGTAATTTCTATGAAAGTTTTATTGCCCAAAACATAAGACATATCCTGTTTTGGCATGCTGTACAAAACAATGTTATACAGTGTTGGCACAAAAAGTACATCGCGGGCAAAAGCTTCATTTTTTTTCTCAAGAGGAAATGCAAATGTCCATATCTTTCCGTCTTCATAATTAACCGTTGACAAGGCTTTGTCATTATTCTGGAACCAAAGCAACCTGGTTTCCATTGACATTACATTTTGTGCAAATCGTAAATGGCCGTTGATTTCAGGATAAATTGGATTTTGTTCTTTTTTACGAAATACTTCTTCAAAGAAGCGGTTATCGAAATCTACACCTGATATTTTTTGTTTACTTGTATCGATACCTGCAATTTGACTGGCGTTAAACATTGCCAATAAATTATTAGTATTTTCTGTATTGTTTTTTGAAGGGAAGATTACCACTGAAGTGCCCTTTGCAACACTGGTTTTTAACTCATTTAAAAAACCACTGGAGAAACTTTCAAGATTTACAAGAAAAATGGTATTAAAACTATTTAATCTGCTGATTTGTAAATTTCTGATATTCATTTCCTCCAAAGCAATAAAATTATCATTTTTAAACAGCGAGGAGATATAGCTTAAACCCTGTTTCGAACTTTCATTGTTGGCAAATATGGCAAGTGCTTTTAATTGCGGCTCTACAAAATAACTTATGTGCCAGTTATTATCATGTGTAAAAGGATAATCAGAGATTTCCAATTTCCCAAGTTGTAATCCACTTGAGTTGTTCGTATAATTTAAGCTTGCCACAATTTCCTCGTTGGCATTCACAGAAAAGTTTGTAATCGATTTAATCGAATCGTTTAGCAGTAGTTTTAAAGGCAAATTCTGATAGTCCTGATTTGAATTGTTTTTAATTTTTACAAATATTTCCTCTTCCTGTTTTAAACGGTGAGCAGGAACTTCCACCCAGCATGAATCGATAAAAAGGTTTGCAATATCATTGGTTTCCAAAGGAATAAAATAACTAAATACCAATTCTTCTTTAAAGTTTTCAATATCGGTTATCGACTGTTGAAAATCTGAAATAAAATAAAGATGTTTATCAGTTTTTAAATTATCTATATTATCGCTCTGAATTGCAAAACGGTTGTAAATCATTGAAATTGGCACAACTACCGGAGAAATCTGCATCTCTGAAACTTGTTGAATAAATTGTTCTTTGTTAAACAGATGCTGATGTTTTGGTTTTAAGTCGTTGGTAAAAAGCCTGAATTTTGTGCCGGCCGGGTATGCAAGACAGATTTCAAGTGCTTTGTTTCTGGCTACTTCCAAAAGCTGTCCCTTTTCAGAAAGTGCATTCATGCTAAAGGAGTTATCTACATATATGCCAATAATTTGGTTGGGCTGATTTTTGGTTTCTGTGTTGGCAGGAACATAAGGCCTGGCAAATGCAAAAACCAGAAAAACTATGGTTAAAATTCTTGCCAGTAAAATGAGAAGTTGTTTTAATCTTGATTTGTTTTTCGATTCCTTTTTAATGTTTTTCAGAAAACTGATGTTACTGAAATAAACAGTTTTATATTGCCTGAAACTAAATAAATGAATGATGATTGGAATGGCAATCGAGAACAGGGCAAATAAAAATGTTGGAAAAAGGAACTTCATACTAACTGTGGTTTGGGATTATAAAGATGACCACCGAACGATAACCGATATCATTCGCCCGGGATTAAAAAAATGAAAAGTTACATGAAGAATTGTTTCCTTCTTCGATCTTCGGTCTTCAAACCAACTTTTTATGTTTAAGTCCATCTTCATATCAATGTACCCTTTACATTGTTAATAACACATAGTTCTATTTAAAAATAGCCACCTCTCTTTCGCCGGAAGATTTTAAATAACCACGAAACATTCCACTCGTATTAAATTCCATGGCAATATTTCCTTCGTTGTCAAGAGCAATAACACCGCCGGTTCCATTTAGTTCCGAAAGTTTTCTTATTTCTTCCCGACAAGCTTCTTCGACGCTAAGATTTTTATATTCCATCAATGCAGAAACATCTCTCGCAAATGCAAGCCGGATATAATATTCTCCATGACCTGTGCAGGAAACAGCGCAGGTTTTATTATTGGCATAAGTTCCGGCACCAATTACAGGAGCATCACCGATTCTTCCGTATTTTTTGTTGGTCATTCCACCTGTTGATGTTCCTGCAGCGATATTACCTTTGGTGTCCAAAACTGCACATCCTACTGTTCCGGTATTATCCTGTCGGGTACGTTCTCTTTCCCTTTTTTTAAGTTTCATTAAAGATTCGAACCGGGAATCGGTATAAAAGTAGTTATTGGGTACGATTTCAAGTTTTTGTTTTTTTGCAAATTCCGATGCTCCTTCACCGCTTAAAAAAACATGTTTCGAATTTATCATAACTTCAAGAGCGGCATTAATGGGATTTTTTATATCCCGCACTCCTGCAACAGCTCCGGCATTTAAATTTTTGCCATCCATTATGGAAGCATCCAGTTCGACCTTTTCATCATGTGTAAAAACGGCTCCCTTACCTGCATTAAACAAAGGTGAATCTTCAAGAACATTTATGACTTTTACAACAACATCGGTAGCATTGGCTCCTTCTTTTAACATCTTTTCACCCAAATTAAGTGCTTCGTTTAATTTTGCCGCATAATTGCTTTGTTGCTCTTCAGTCATTTTCTCTTTCGACATAACTCCGGCACCTCCATGAATTACGATGGCATACTTTTGTTGTGCGGTAACAACTATTGAAAACACAAGAATTATGGCAGTTATAAGCGTTTTTACAATATTCATTTTGATTCGGATTTATGATTGCAAAAATGACATATTTAAATGAGCATTAAAACAATTTCAACTACTTTTTTCCATTTTCACAACAAAGATGGTTTTCGTAAAATAGAACTTTTGTTTTTTTGTTTACAATTTACCTTTATAAGTTTAAACAAAATATTGATTTATTTTGTTACTATTGCAATTCAAACTCTTGTAAAAAATTTATGAAAACTGAAGGATACTCAATAAAGGACCTTGAAATTATTTCAGGTGTCAAAGCGCATACCATTCGAATTTGGGAAAAAAGATACGGTTTACTGGTTCCAAGCCGTACAGATACTAATATCAGGTATTATTCAGATGCCGATTTAAGACGAATTCTTAATGTTTCCCTTTTGGTAAATAATGGTTTTAAAATATCGAAAGTTGCAAAATTTGATGACAACCAGATTAAAGATTCAGTGGAGCACATTTACAACAGGAAAAATGCAAAAGGGGATTACCTTGAGCGTTTAATCCTGCTCATGGTAAATTTTGAGAATATTGCCTTCTATAATTTCGTGAAAGAAATAATCGGTAAAATAGGAATGGAAGAAGCAATGGTTAAAGTATTTTTTCAATTGTTTGAGAGAATAGGGGCCTATTGGCAGGTTGGTTCAATTTTTCCGGCTCAGGAACATTATGTTGCAAATCTGATGCGTCAGATTTTATGTGTTGAAATTGACAAAATAGATATTAACAAGCATAATGGATCAACAATTCTTTTTTTCTTGCATGAAGATGAATTGCACGAAATGGGATTGTTGTTTTACAGTTATTTAGCCAGAAAATCAGGTTTTAATGTTATTTATCTCGGACAAATTGTGCCTTTTGAAGATTTGGGAAAAACACAGTCTCACGTTAAAATCGATTATGTGTTTACTTCTTTTATTAATTCGATGACAAAAGAAAATCTCGAAAATTATTTGAAAAGTTTAAAACAAACATTTCAACATCAAAAAGTATTTATTACCGGGTGGCAGGTTAATATTCATAATCCTGAGCTTCCGAGAAATTTTAAAGTGATTAAAAATTACCAGGAGTTTTACAAATACATTGGGGGTCCCGGAAAAAACTAACCCGGATAATTTTCAGTTCTAATTTGAAGTATTACTAAGCAGATTTACTGAAGGTTTTAAGGTAATTTGTTTTACATCATCAGTATTAATTTCCATTAATTCATCATCGTCGTTCTGAGGAGTGTTACTGAAATACAGGTTATAATTGGTATCCAGCGGAACTAAAATTTTCAGCCTTTCTTTTGGAGGTATCCGAATATCCATAAAATCACAATATACAGAATCTGTCCAATACACATCTGAAAGCATATTAACATAGATAGTATCGCTTGTAGGATTGATTAAATTCAGTTTTTTTAAATGCTGTTCACCAGGAATCCAAAGGTCATATTCAGAATCAAATGCTGCAGAAATTATGGTAGATGAAAAATTTAAAATTTCGCCAAATACCTTTTCAGACCTCATTTCCTGTAATTCCTGTTGCCTGTTGTAACTATCCGTATTATATATGTATTTAGGCGAGCTGCATGAAATAATCAGAAATACAAATAAAGTGGAAATGATATATACAGTTTTGTTTTTCATGGCTTAATTTCTACAACCGGTATTACAATAATTGTGCCTTAAGTAATTTGGTATTAGAAAATTAAAAAATAAGTGAAATTATTAAAGTGTTTAACAAAATTTTATTTAACTAAAAACGTTTATATTGCGCAACCGGAATAATAAAAATTAGATATGAAGAAGATTCTTTTAGCAGTCTGTTTGCTTTTGTTAACAGCAACTTTAATGGCTCAACCAACATTTGACCTGGGTTTAAAAGCAGGAGTTAATTTTTCAAAAGTAAGTTTTGATATTGATGATTATTCAGCAGAATCAATCACAAAATCGCATGTAGGAGCTTTTTCAAGAATTGGATTTGGAAGAATTTTTGTTCAGCCCGAGATTTATTTTACCGGTAAAGGAGGAGATTTAACATCAAATGTTCTTACAACTGCCACATCTTTTAATTTCAAAAGTGTGGATATCCCCGTTTTACTTGGTTTAAAAATTATTAAAAGTAAAACCGTTGGTTTACACATAGTCGCCGGTCCCGTTTTTAGCAATATCACATCAAAAGAAGTTACCGGTGTAGAAGATATCGATGAATCGTTTTACAAAAATCATTACACCGGAATTCAATACGGGATAGGGGCCGATATTTTGTTTCTTACTGTTGATGCAAGGATGGAAAACGGCTTAAGTAATTTTTACACGCTTCCTTCAGCTTCAGGTAAAAACAACACTTTTATGTTATCGTTGGGCTTTAAAATCTTGTAATGTACAGCAGGTAGCCGGATTATTTTTAAGGGATTTTTTATAAGAATTAAAATTCTTTTAACAGACAAGATTATTTTCTTTTTCCTGTTTTCCAGTGTTTAAGAATAATAAATACCGCTGCCGCCAAAAAAACAATCAGAATAAGTAGTTTTGTTTGTTCCATTGGACTAAATTATTTTTTTCATTACCCGCATTTTGTGTGAATAACGTTGTGTGTCGATATTAAAAATACCAAACTGGTCCACGTTATCGATACGTACTTTTCCTGAGGCATGTATTATTTTATTTCTCTTCCAGATGATTCCAACATGCACAATGTTTCCTTCTTCATCATCAAAAAAAGCAAGATCTCCAGGCTCTGCTTCATCCACAAAGCTCATAGCTGTACCCATATTCACCTGTTCACCCGCGTCTCTTGGGAGCTTAATTCCAATCATTTTATAAATAATCTGTGTAAATCCGCTGCAATCGATACCAAAAGGCGTACGGCCTCCCCACAAATAAGGAGCATTAAAATATTTGAGTGCCTGGTTAATGGCCACTTCTCTTGGATTGTCAATCGTACCGTAATATACTTCACCGGTGGACGGATAGGTGTTTCTGCCAACTGAAAATCGCTTTAAATATGGCCGCCAACCGGGTAAAGTACTGCCTGCAACCAACATCAGGCTTTGTTCTTCGTTTACAGGAACAATGGTAATTACATCGGTAGAAACAGCTATAGGATTTCTTTTTATTTTTCTAATGGTTCTTTCATGAATTGGTGTTAACATTTTCGAATCGGCCCAACCTTCATAACCATCGTAGTCCAGTTTTACATTTGTCCATCCCACCATTTGCTCCCGCATTTCAAAATGTTCGCCAAACAAAATCTGGGTTACCATTTCACTTTTTTCAGAAGGTTCTTTTCGTACCGGAATAATGCTAAGATTCGAAATGCCGTAATTCATTCAAATAATTTCTTAATTTTAATTTTTAAGAGAAAAGTATTTTTTTCGAGTTTACACAAATCTATGAAAAAAATGGTGTCGCAGGCATCCGAATGAATGCTAAATTTATTTAATACTGTAAAACAAGGGGTATTCAAATAATTTTCGCATGATATTTGTTAACGAAGTTTCGATTTATGGGAGAATTTAGAAAAAATTTTAGTCGATATGCCCTGATTTTTTACTGGGTTTTGGTTTTTGGTATTTCGGTTGTGTTGTTATACCTGATACTTCCCGGCGAACCAAAATTTAAATACGAGTACCAAAAAGGTTTTCCCTGGAAACATGAAAACCTGGTGGCCCCTTTTGATTTTGCCATATTAAAAACAGAAGCTGAACTTACTGAAGAAAGAGCTGAAATCTTAAAAGGAATTATTCCTTATTTCCAATGTGATACAACAATTTTAACTCAGCAAATAACAAACCTCGCGGTCGATCTTGGAATGACTGATGAAAATCCGGGGAAGAGAAAGACGGAAATATATAACTCACTAAAAGAGAGTTTATCTGAGATTTATAAAGTCGGAATTTTGCAACGATCCTCCGAATCGTATGAAGAACTCAGAGATAAAACCGAAATCAAAAAAAGAACCGGTGCAACAGTAAGTACTGTTTCTGTTTCAAAACTGTATTCTGAAAAATCGGCATACAATAAGTTTAGCCAGGTGTTAAAAAACCAGGGCAAGTTAAGAAATGCCTTACAGGAATGGTTGGATTTGGTGTCTCCGGAAAAATACATCAGGGCTAATCTGGAATATGATGCAGGAACTACAGAAAAAGAAATTACGGAAAAAATGTCAACGCTTTCACCAAACCGTGGAATGGTGCAGGTTGGAGAACGTATAATTCTGGAAGGTGAAATTGTTGATAATCAGAAATTCCAGGTACTTGAGTCCTTAAAATCAAGTTACAAAAAGGAAAATCAGAACGGAATCAGCGCATACATGAGTATCATCGGTAAGTCCTTATTTCTTTTATCGATGGTAGGACTGATTTTTATTTTTCTGTATATCTACAGGTACGATATAATTATACAGCGACGCAAAACTGCCTTTTTACTGCTCTTTATGGTGGCCATGGTAGCCATATCGTATTTTATCAGCACCTTCCCAAATTTGCATATTTACCTGGTACCACTGGCAATCTTTCCAATTATTGTCAGAACTTTTTATGATTCGCGTACCGCAATTTTTATGCTGTTTGTTACCACACTCATCATCGGATTTTATGCCCCAAATAATTACGAATATATTTTGGTTCAGTTTTCTGCGGGGGTAGTTGGGGTGTTTAGCCTGAATATCATGCACCGCAGGGTTCATCTTGTGAAAGCCATGTTTTTTGTGTTGCTAACTTATTGGTTTGTGTATTCGGCCCTAAACCTGATGTTTGAAGGCTCTATTCAGGATTTTAATTATCAGATGATGAAGTGGTTTGCCATCAGCAGTGTATTTATTTTGTTGGTATATCCTATGATTTACATATTCGAAAAGGTATTTGGTTTTATTTCAGATGTTACCTTAATAGAATTGTCCGACAGTAACCAGCCTCTTTTAAGAAAACTGGCAGAAGAAGCACCGGGAACTTTCCAGCATTCTTTGCAAATTGCTAACCTGGCCGAGGAAGTAATTTTAAAAATAGGTGGTAATCCGTTTTTGGTAAGGGCAGGGGCATTGTATCATGACATCGGCAAAATAGCACGACCCGATTTTTTTATCGAAAATCAGTCTGTTGGTATGAATCCGCACGATACTTTAAATTATATAAAAAGTGCAGAAATAATTATCGACCATGTCAGGAATGGTGTAAAAACTGCAAAAAAACATAATTTACCGGAGCCTATTATTGAGTTTATAGCTACGCATCATGGTACAACAAAAGCCAATTATTTTTTCCTGAAACATCAGCAGGAAAATAAGGACGGACGAAAAGATGAGGATGCATTTATTTATCCTGGACCTTTGCCAAGATCGAAAGAAGCAACAGTAGTTATGTTGATCGATGGAATTGAAGCAGCATCAAGAGCATTAAAAGAAAAAACCTATGATAATTTAAAAGAACTGATAAATAAAATGATTGATGATAAAATTCAACAAAATCAGTTAGACAACTCAGGACTAACCTTTAACGACATAAACGTTATTAAAGAAACTTTGTTAAATAAATTAATTAATATTTATCACATCAGGATTGAATATCCAAAAGAGGATAATAATTAAAAAAAATTACTTTTGTTGCACTAAAAATTAGAGAATTAGAAAATGATTAGAAAGGAAAATGATTTAGGAGTATTAAGGAAGATAGCTTTCCTGTTTATACTTTCTTTAGGAATACTAGTTGGTTGCGATACTGTACCCGAACCGGTCCCTGAACCGGATCCGGAAGATAAACAAGCTCCGGCAAGCGTTCAGGCGGTGAATGAATTTATTGAAATGGTAATGAATGATGTGTATTACTGGTATGCAACAGTACCCGATATCGATATTCGATATGAATTTGATTCAAAAGCTTATTTCGAAAAACTAAAAAATGAAGAAGACAGGTTCTCCTGGGTAACTGATGATATTAAAAAGCAGGATGAAAGTCAACAAGAAGGTAAGGAAACATCATATGGATGGTCATTGGCGTTTGGGAAGTTCTCCGATACCGGAACTATTTTTGCACTGGTTGAATATGTTTATCCTGAAACACCGGCAGCTAAAGCTGGATTTAAGAGAGGTGATATGATTTTTGAAATGAATGGAGCCGATATTCTTGAAAACAATTACACCGATTTATTATTCAGTTCAAGTATGTCGTGTACCTTTGGACAATATGTTTCAGGTGGTATTGAAAATGTACAAACCGTTAATATGACCGCCCTGGAACTGATTTTAGATCCTGTTATGCTTACACAAATTATTGAGCATGAAGGAAGAAAAATCGGATACCTGTTTTATACTCAATTTATAGGTAAATTTAATACCAGTCTGGATAATGCTTTCCAGTATTTCCAGGAAAATCAGATTGATGATTTGGTGCTTGATGTTAGGTATAATCCCGGAGGAGGTATTAATTCAGCCCAATATTTGGCTAGTTCTCTGGCACCTTTAAACGTTGTCAATGATAAAAGTGTACTTGTGCGTTTTAAATGGAATGACAAATACCAGGATTACTGGCAACAGAATAACAGGCAAGATCAATTGGTTGTTAATTTTGTTGATACAACTGTTTTTAAACTAGGCTTAACAAATCTTTATGTTATTACAGGACAAGGAACAGCTTCTGCTCCTGAACTGGTAATTTCCGGATTAAAACCTTATATGAGTGTTAAAACAGTTGGAGAAACAACATCTGGAAAATTTCAGGCTTCAATTACGATGAGACCTGAATTTTATTACACGAATCCTACTGATTATAAAGATTTTGAAAACTGGGCTGTACAACCTATTGTTTTAGAATATACTAATTCTACAAGTGAAAGCTTTAGTGAAGGTATTGTTGCTGACATCCCGGTTGAAGACGATTTGTGGTCACCTTTCCAACTGGGCGACAAAAGAGAACCCATGTTAAAAGCAGCGATTGAATACATAGCAGGTGGTGAAGTTATGGCGGCTACAAAAAGTGCGGTTAAGGTGGATAGGCCTCACACTATTTTTGACAGAGGATTCTCTAAATTCGATGATATTAAAGGGAATTTGCTTATTGACAGTTTTGATGGAGCCGATTTAGTAAAGAAATAAACAACTTTATATAAAAACAAAAAGAGTCGCAAAATCAATTTTGCGACTCTTTTTTTTTAAATATTTTTAAGCGGTCTTTCAAACTGCCAATGATTCTTCTTTTTCCTCTTTTTTGGTTTGGTTGGAATAATAAGAATTCTTTGATTTAAATTCAGGTACAATCTCCTGCATTAAATGAACCAACTTTTGGTTTTCACATAAATCAACACAATCCAACAAATTGATAATCCTCTGGTTTACTTTATTAAATTCGTGTTTTTGCGTTTTACCGATTAAAATTTTATCGTTGTGTGTTGGTAATAAATCTTCCTGATCTTTTAATACTTCTTCAAAAAGTTTCTCTCCCGGCCTCAGACCTGAAATTTCAATATTAATGTCTTTATGGGGTACAAATCCCGACAGATAAATCATTTTTTCAGCCAGGTTATAAATCCTCACCGGCTCACCCATATCAAAAACAAAAATTTCACCGCCTTTTGCCATAAAAGAAGCTTCCAGCACCAACAAACAGGCTTCAGGAATGGTCATAAAAAAGCGTGTGATTTCAGAGTGAGTTACAGTAACCGGTCCACCCTTTTCAATCTGTTTTTTAAACAATGGAATAACCGAACCGTTAGATCCCAGAACATTTCCAAACCGCGTAGTTATAAATTTTGTTTTATTATCAGATCTTTGCGCCAATGACTGAATATATATCTCACTGATTCTTTTGGAAGCACCCATCACATTGGTCGGATTTACAGCTTTGTCCGTCGAAACCAGTACAAATTTATCCACCCCGTATTCCACAGCTAAATTGGCAACCAGTCTTGTGCCTCCTATGTTTACATTGATGGCTTCGCCCGGAAATTCCTCCATTAGCGGAACATGTTTGTAGGCCGCTGCATTAATCACAATCGAAGGTGAGTATTTCTCAAAGATTTTTCTGAGTTTTACCTCATTGGTAACGTCTCCAACAATGGCTGTAAAATTTGCATCTTTAAATTTTGAAACAATTTCAGTTTGTAAATTATACAGGTCAGATTCGGCTTTATCCAGCAAAACAACCTGGTAGGCATTAAAATTTAATAATTGACGAACAATCTCGGAGCCAATGGAACCTGCTGCCCCGGTAACCAGAATAACTTCTTTTTTTACGCCCTCCTCAATATTTTTATTGTCAAAAGATATGGCTTCCCTTCCCAGTAAATCCTCAATCTGAACCTTTTTGATTTCACCACTGGTTAGTTTGCCATGTAACCATTTATTAACCGTTGGAATTTCTTTAACAACCAGTTTTTTAAGAATACAATGGTCGACAATTTCCCTTTTTCTTTTTAACGAAAGATGTTTTTTATCAATCGCAATAATTAACTCAACAACATTCTTTTTGTCAAAAACCTTATTAAATGCTTGTTCAAGATTAAAAATTGGAATTCCGGCTACACTTTTATATTGAATATTTGGATTGTCATCAATAAAACCAACAATTTTGTAATTGTTTGAATCATCCATGAGTATGGCATTCATTGTAATCTGGCCAAGCCGTCCGGCACCAAAAATCATTATATTTTTAAGCTCTGTGTTTTTGTTTAGCCAGCCATTAAAAATGCTCTTAATTAACAAGCGCGAAATTATCGCTACCATGGAAGCAATGGTAAACTGAATTACAATTACCGAATTAGGAATGATAGAAAACAAATCAGCAGCAAAATTCCGTATTAATGTAGTATAAACACCCAGCAATGAACTTCCCAGGAAAAGAGAAAAAGTTATCCTTGCAATATCGGTTGTGGTGCTGTGCCTGATAATTCCTGCATATGATTTTGTTAACCAGAAACTTACCAGGAATGCCGGTATTACTATAAAAAGCTCATGAAAATGCAAATGTGCTGCAACAGCTTTTAAATCGAAATTAAACCGAAGAATATAAGCAAGAATAAAAGAAACAATCACAGTGGTCAAGTCAAACATAACCACCGCAGACCTGGGAATGTACTTTTTGTTTAAATAATTTGAAATGATTTTTAGCATGGTTAATTATTTGGGAGGTAAAACAAGATAATATGGAGTTATATATATCAATTTTAGAATATTAGTCAGGTTAATTCTTAAAATTTATAAAATTGCGTCGCTCAAATATAACATTTATATAAACAACTCTGACAAAATTATTTATAAATATATTAACAGCAAGCTATTAACAACATTGTAAATAAATGTTAAGGTTTGTCTAACGTACTGCTACTTTACATAAACGAACGATATTGTAAATACAAAAAACAATTAAAAAGTCATCATATAATCAATTTATCTATCACCCTGAATCCACTATCATTCCCGGATTTTGTTCATTTTTCTGAATTGGCATAACAAGATAATGAAAGTTCCGGGAGTTGGACTTTCCAAGTTCTACATATTTCTTCGACCTGGAAAGTCAAAGTCCGGGAAAACCTGTCAAGGCAGCAAAACATGGAATCTGTTTCAGTTTTAATGGACACTTTTGAAGTAATTTTATATTTAAATTATTGCTTTTCAGGTATTCAAATCGTCTGTGATTAGGGTATTACAAATTTCTTAACATAACCCAAACTATTTTGATTTAACTTTAAAATATAAATACCCGGTGGAAGACCTGATACATCAAATCTGTGTTTATCTATGTGCTGAAGTTTTTGAATAAAATGTATTCTTCCATCGATGCCAAATAATGAACAGCTTGTGTTATTATCCGGGAGGCCATTTATAAAAATAGTTTTTTCTCTAATCCATATGTTAAAATTGACTTTTGTTGTTTTATCCTGAATACTTGTTGTACCGCTTTTGGAAACAATCAGATAAAATCTTCCTGTTGCTTTTGTATCGGCTGCAAGATTTACAGTGTAATTTGTTTCTGTATTACTGAGTTGAGTCTTTGTTTCTGATTGTGAATCTTCAAGATAAACCTGAATGTCATCGGGCATATTTATCTTTTTTAGCGAGAAGCTGACCTCGCCTCCCGGGGCAAAATCCAGTCCAACCGGGATTCTTACTACTTCATTGCCAATTTCGGGTAAGGCCTGGATGGCAAAATCGATACCGTTATCTTCTACAAGTTTTGTATATAAAGCGATATCAGGATTGCCCTTTAGTTTTCCACCATCAAAACCCGGATCCAATCCATACGACATCCCACTTTGAAATGAGACCAAAGTTTCATTGTACAATCCATCTCCGTTGACCATCAGTTTTAAAGCGGGCAATTGAATTTCATCCGACTTAAAAGTTGCTGAACCGGAGACCTGCATGGATTTCTCAAAGTTAATTGAAGCACCTCCATCTTTTGAATTTACAAAGAATCCCTGTGCGAGGGCAATATTTCCTGAATTGATATTTGTATAATCATTGCCTGACTGATCCCACAAGTAAACATACTGAAAACTTGGATCCAGCTGTGAAGCATTAGTGCTTAAAAATAAAGCAGCATTGATGGGTGATGTGTAAGGATTTCCAATACAGTTCCATCCAAAATTTTCCGTACCTGAAATACCAATACTTTGATTTCCGGTATAAATATTATTGCCTGAAAAAGTAACCACATCCGCAGAAGACCTTTGTAAGGAATAGCCTTGTCCATTGTTAAAAGTTCCGCTGGCCCCAATGGAAACAAAGGTCCATGTATCATCCGATTCCTTATAGGTAGACAAATTATATTCGGTAGGATTTGTGGCCGGATATTTAACAATAGCATTTGCCGGCAAACTACCAAAAGCATCCAATTCCTGTCCGGCGACAGGTGAGGAAACAAGGTGCCAGTTGGTGCTTGGGATATAACGCTGAACATTAAAAACCACTTCTGATTCAAGTGCAAGCTCTTCGCAAATAAAACTTCCTGTGCCTGAATTATCAGATTGAATTGTTAAGGAAGAATTGGCTGCAAGCGTAATTTTTTTACAAACGGCATAAGTTGATGATGAAATATATGGATCCCTTGTACCCTGAATATAGGCATGGTCATTGGCATCAGGAACTGATCCGGTGAACCATTTTGAAGCATCGTTCCATTCTGCAACTGTACTTTTCCAAATGTTATAAGGAAAATCATTCTCAGTAATCTGAAAAGAATAGGAGCTGCTTGAAAACCAGTTATCAGGATTGTTAATTTTGGATAATAATTCAGATTGCGTTCCTGTTAATTTCCCGACAAAAACAGCATTATCGGCTTCTCCAATGGAAAGTGCATCGGTATTATTCGTTAATCCGGAGGGGAGCTTTGAAGTTTGTGTGTCAGTTGCATCCAATTCCCATCCGTCTCCGTTAAAATGGATTGCTGCAATAAAAGTTGTATCGGAAGGCACCTGATAAGAAAGTATCTGATCCCCGGAAGCTGACAGGGAAAAGGTTCCACCCCCTGACGTAACGGATCCAATGGAACTACTCCATCCACTCTCGTAATTGAAGGTAATAATATCTCCAAATGAAATTCCTGCCAGCGGAGCAGTCCAGATAATATGTCCTTCATTTGTTGTTAGCGTATTATTGGATTCCCATCCATTGTCGGTGAAATTTACTGAAGTACCCGAAGCAATAGTTGCCAGTGCAATAACTGAAAAACCATCCGGATCATCAGAGTTAAAACCAATAAATGCAATATCTCCCGGCGAAAGATTGGTTTGAGAAATAGCACTAGTTGGAACAAATACTAAAAAGAAAATAAGGGTGAGCAGTGTGGCGGTTAAGGTTTTCATAATGTTTTGGTGTGTAAGTTTGGTTTAACAAAATGTTTGGATTACTAAAATAACAAATCTGTCTCATTATTAATAGATTCTGATTGGAATAGTTTGATTTCTTGGGAAGAGAAGTCAGAAGCTTGAAGTCGGAAGCACGAGGCACGAAGCCCTGTCCGAACAGTGTTGAGCCATACGGGCAGGAGTGGATTTGTTTTTGTTGCAGTCTCAGTCATAGTTTATAGTTTTCAGTTTTTTTATTGATAAATTATCTTGTTGTTTAACATCTCAATCGGCATTTTATTGGTTTTTGGTTTTATATAGTTTTGTAATTATTGATATAGTTTATTAATTACTGCAAGGGCATCAGAAAAACGGGTATAACTGAGTTTATAAAACGTGGTTTTCTCCATCCATTCAAAAAAGAGCATAACATTTTCCCTGTCCGGATTTACCCAGGTCTCCTTTAATAACAACCGCAGTGCTTCTTTTTTATCGGTTTCCTTAAAACTAAAATGCCCCGTAATGTTGTATTCAACAAATATCAATGCCTTAACAGGGTAGGGGGCAGCTTTTATTTCTTCCGTATTGTTTACCGGAATGTATTGTACACTTTTTCCGGAAAAAGCCTCCATCGGTTCCGACTCTTTCAGGCCCGGATAATATTCTGAAAGTGTCTGTGCAGCACCTGCTTTTACCGATATCGCAGAAGGCAAGGGATAAACCATTCCTTCTTTGTCGCCCATAATAAAATCGTCTGATACATAATCAAAACCATGAGCTTTTAACAGAGCAACAAGGGTACTTTTACCTGAACCGCCTGCTGCTGAAAAAAGTATAGCCTTTTTATTCTGTACAATTCCTGATGCATGAAGCGACATCATCCATTCATCGTATTTCCTATTATAAATAATACTGAAAATCTGCTGTTTTACTGCCCCGGAAAAGTATTCCATGTCTTTGATTTTAAATACATCAATAAGTTTTGACCGGTATTTGAAATACAAATATTTACTATCTGAAAACAGTTCCAGCTTGTTTTTTATGGAATCGCTATGGGTGATTTCGAGGTGGGCAAACAGCGGATGCACAGACCGTTCCAACTCAGGATTACCAAAAGCAATTGTAATTTTTGAGTTACCCAGTCTGTAGTTTCTTTTAATATTTAAGGGTGGGACAGTCACTGCCGAAGTAATTTGCTTTTTTTGTGAAAGGTTTTTGGTATCGTCTTTTTGATTTAACAAATCAATGATTTCGAGTATCTCCTTTACAGGCGTATTTACTATTACAGAATTCAATAATCTCAGCTGTATTTTTATTGGACAAGTGCATTTTAAACACATCAAAGGCAGGCTCCTCAAAAAATATAAACGACGCCGAGTTTTCAAACCAGATGGCTTTTGAATCTCCAAATTCTTTTATGATTACAGGTATTTTTTCATTCATAAACTTTTGTGGAATATTAAAGTCCTGAAAATATATTGCTAATAACTATCCTGACAGCTTAATTTCAACATCTTACGAAAATTCATAAAATTATAAGCTATACAAGACACTAGCTCCTGCCGGGTTTTCTTGGCAACAATCTTTTTGTTGAAGTCTGGGCAGCCGCCGGAGTTTCTAAAAACAGAAGAGATGCCGAGGTTAATGCCGTAATCCCCACTTTTTTAATGGCTTGTTTACGCGAAATTTTTTTACAGGATTCTTTTTGGGAATGAATACGTTTTTGGGTGTACATAATAATTTAGTGTGAAATTGTGGTTTAACAAAAAAATGTTTGGACTACTAATTTAGGGAATAGAATTGAATTATTATGTATAATAAGGAAAAATATTTTTAAAACTTGTCAGTCTAAACAAAACAACCCGGAATTTCTTTCCCGGATTGTTTTATTCTGCTTGATTAAATAGTCCGCAGTAAACTTTAAATTCAGGTATTTATTCTATAACATTTGATTGAGGTTCATAAAATTTTTTGAAAACTATTACATCAAAGAATGCAAAACTTTCCCAAAGTCCTGAAAGGACTAAATATGAATAACCGTGCGTGTAGCGCACGGTATACAACAATACAGGCTCTCAGCCCCGAAGGGGTTGAACATAAATACGTCAACTAAGTAAATAAATCAAAATAAAAAATCTACCTTTATCACCGTATCAATCTAACACCCATTCACCATGTCAAGCTACCGTCAAATACTTTATCAAATTGTTTTCAGAACCAAACACAGTCATAAAACCCTAAAAAAGGAATGCCGAGAAGAACTTTTCAAGTATATCCATGGTATTTTAAAAAATAAGAAATGTCATTTGTACAGAATCAATGGGATGGAGGAGCATATACATATCTTATCCGACCTTCATCCTTCTATTGCTTTAGCTGATTTTGCCAGAGACATAAAAACGGCATCTTCTATCTGGTTAAAGCAATCCGGGCTTTTTCCGGATTTTATTGGATGGGCTGGGGGATATGCAGCATTGACCTATTCAAATTGGGATAAAGATAAGCTGATTGACTATGTAAAAAATCAACAGGAGCATCATAAAACTGAAACTTTTGAGATGGAGTACAGGAGACTGCTGGAGGAGCATGGGATTGTGGTTGATGAGCGTTATTTTTTGAGATAGCAATAGGGTTCAACCCCTTCGGGGCTGATTCGATATTATGATTACGAGCCGTGCGTTGTACACACGGTTATTCGTATTCAACCCCTTTGGGGCTGGTAGCGCCAATAGAGTTTTGTTGCCACCGTCCCGAAAGCTTTCGGGAGCACCGGGGGTTATTCAAATTTAGTCCCTTCAGCACATTTAAGAATTCAACTCTGGTGTATGTAAGGTTCCTTCTAATTCAATAGAGCAAGTACGGATTTATGCAATCACTAGCACAGTTCAACCCCTTTGGGGCTGATGGCCTTTCAGAGTTTTCTTGCCCCCGGTTACACCGGAGGTTATTCACATTAAATCCCTTCAGGATTTTCTAGTGCACTATTCTTGTATATATATCAAACTATTTTGGACTTATGGCCGGGATAGCGTTTTTTTGCTCCCGTCCCGAAAGCTTTCGGGAGCACCGTTGGTTATTCACATTAAATCCCTTCAGGACTTTGAAAGGAATAAAGCAGAAATCCTAAAGTGTACGAGTTAAATCAATGGCGATACCCATTTATTATTTACTTGACTGGTCATTTAAATCAATCACCTTATCAAACCAGGGGAGTACAGAGGTACGATGGGTAACAAAAATTATGGTAATCTTGTTTTTGAGAGAGGTAAGGGTATCAAGAATAATTTTTTCATTTTCTGAATCCAGGGACGAAGTTGCTTCATCCAACAATAAAATCTGAGGATGACGAAGGAGGACCCGTGCCAAAGCGAGTCGCTGGCGCTCACCACCGGAAAAATGAAAGGGATAGTTGACGATTTCTTCATCCAGACCATTGGGAAAACGATTGACAAGATGGTTGGCATTCACCTGTTTTAGTACCGCATTAATTTCCCGATCCGAAATTTCTTTATGGCTGTCCCATACCAGGTTTTCACGTAGGGTGCCATCGATAAAAAAGGAGTCCTGGGGCAGATATCCGATTCCTGTTCTCCAGTTGGGCAGATTTTTTTTGTCCAATAAGTTGCCATCCACCTTAATTTCTCCCGACTGAGGATTTTGTAAACCGGCAAGCAAATCTATAAAAGTAGTTTTGCCTCGACCCGATTCTCCAATTATCCCGGTAAGTTGCTTAGCAGGAATACTTTCATTAAAATTCTGAAACAATTCTTCTCCACCGGGGAAAGAGAAATTTAAGTTGGTAATACTAATCTCTTCTTTTAATTGCAGTGGCTCGGGTTTTTTATGGAAATGTGCACCGGGTTCAGGGAAATCTTTGTCCAGTTGCATGACCAGTTTTACCGATGCCAGGTTACTGATGATCATGTTTACATCGGTATTAATGGCGGTAAATTGTGGATAAATGCGGGCAAAAAGGATGATTAAAATAAAAAAGGAGGTAAGGGGAAGCATCTCGAAACGATACCCGATATACACCACTGCTACCAGCACCAATATTCCAACAATACGATAAATAAGTTGGGGCAGCGAATAATTTTTTTGTATCCTGTACTCCAAATCGAGCAGGGAAGAGGAGGCCGAATTAAATTTACGGGAATAAAAATCCTCGGTGCTGTGTACTTTGGCAATCTTTACTGTATTCCAGAAATCATCGATGTATTTGAGCAGGTGATTGTAGGCATCCACCTGTTTTTCGCCAAGGGTAAATGCTTTAGACAAAAATTTACGAAGTATGATAAAAAGTACAACTCCCGTAAACGTAATAAAAACCGTAAATTTTACCGAAACCAACAAGGCCCAACCGAGATAAGTGGCCGTCATAATCAGAGCTGTAAGCAGGCGAAGAAAAAAGTAAAAATAGTTGGCCAGGTTAGGCACCTCTTTACTAAGTACCTGCAGGTGGTTGGTTTTACTTTTGTTGTTGAGCAAATCCCAGTCGGCCATTATAATTTTACGAAACAGGCGTTTGCGAATCTGATAAATAAAGGTCTGTTGATATCCGGCATCCAGCATCGCTTTGGTGTACTGTAAAAGCGCCATAAGCGATAACAAGATGACATAGGTAATTAAAATGGTTTCGAGGTTAAGTTCTAATCCAAGCTTTTCTGCCAGTTCATTTAAAATGTTTGTTATTTGGTTGGATTCAGTATCTGCTCCCCCGGTTATCAGTTGCAAAAGGGGAATTAGTAAAATGATAGAGAATCCGGAGGCGGTTCCCAGAAAGAGGGTGAGTAAAAATATTAATACAAGCTTCCCGGGTTGAAAATTTCGGATGTAAGAGAGGGATTTTAAAGTAAAATGAAAATTCTTCATTATTCTTCGAAAATTAGTCCCAATTTTTTCATTTCGGTAATGTGTTCCTGAACCTCTTTAATACATTGTTCTTTGTTAACCTCAAATTCTTCTAACAACACTTTACATATCTCTTCAATGGATAAAGGTTGTTCCAATAAATCCCAGATCCTGGTGGCAACCGGATTTAAAGAAAAATATTTACCCATATCAATATCCATCATTACCAACTCATCATGTAATTTGTCGGCAATTGTTTTGTTATTGCGAATGTATTTTTTCATTAATTTTCTGATTTGTTGTTTGTACCTTTAAGAGCCATGAACTTTTTTTCTGATTTGAAATGTTTAACAAAAAGTGCTTCCAAAACATTGCATTGAGCTAATAAAATGTTCAATTCAAGTGAATCATTCTTTTTATCATTCAATTCTTTACTTTTATAACCAAGTTTTATTAATAATCCATTAAATGTAATTTTATCATAGTCCCCGGTTAGTTTTGCCCATATCTTAAATATTTTGTTCCTTGCTTGCTTTGCATTTTCCACCAATTGTAATGCTTCTTTTATCATCATTTTATTATCCTCCACATCGAATAGTAATTGACACCGATATGAAGAACAGATCTTTGCTTTTTTTTGGTTGTAAATCGTACATTTCTTATCGAAGTATAAACATGGTAACTTAAAATATTCCTTATTTTTATCTATAAAATAATTTTTTTCTATTTTTTCAGGAAGAGTTCCACGTTCTCCCTGTTCCAGACATCCACTGTAAAATAAAGTACCATCGCAACAGAACCCGCAATTGATACATATTATTTGTTCGCTATTTTTAGTTTTTTCGGTCATTGGAAAAAGATTTATTTGGGCAACGTTCATTCATGTCGTTGTACTGAATCAAAAACATTTGTATTTCCTTGATAACATGGATAGTATTGTAGAAATCAATTAAATTATTACTATCGGTTTTTTCCAATCTGTCTATTTCTTTTTCAATTGCACTTTTATCAAACCAGGTAAGTACATCCATTTTAATAATCACATCAATTTCTTTTAATATATCCTTGGCTACATTTATTAATTCTAATTCAAAAATATTTCTATAAACAGGGTCAACACCTGATGTCCTCCATCTTATCTTTTCTGGTAGAAGTCCCTCACTGATTTCTCTAATTAGTACCCTGGGATATTTCGAATTTACCAGATATTCAGAAGGAACAGATAAAACAAATTCAATAAGCTCTTTATCCAAAAGTGGATATCTGTATTCAACACCAGTCTTGAATCCTTTGATGTACCATTCTTCTATACGTTCTGCCAAATAATTACATTCAAGTGCATTTAAATGGATTTCTCTTCTCGATTTGTAAAAAAAGAAACTTTTTATCGTTTGTTTGTGATGATTTTTATGTGGTTTAGCAAGATATCTTGAGATTCCATCCAAATGTTTTTTGACATTTGGAGAGAAAATACTAAAATATGGATATATAATTTCGTAAACTAAAGTTTTTAAAAAATGCTTAGGTTTACTTAGCGGATTCCTTTTAAAAAATAGTTTCCATTTTCTGTTTTTTAATAGGTCTGTATCTATTCCTTTTTCGCTTTTACTAATAAATTCATCGCCTCCATAGCCACTAAATATCAGATTTATATTTCTTCTATGTGCTTCTTCCAGCACTTTATTCTCAGCGATGAATCCAGTAAAATTTATTGGATCATTTGTATATTTCCAAAAATCATCTTTTGTGAAGTCGATGAAAAAGGGTAGTATATTATTTAGTTTTGCCTGTTCTTTTACCAGTTCTCTTTCATCAAATTCAAATTTAATATCTCGATCAGTTTTAGGAGACCAGGAAAATCCTATAAATTCAGATTGGGTTTGATAATTTTTTTTAACCAGTGCAGCAACAATTCCTGAATCAAGTCCGCCACTGAGATGTGTAGCAGCTTTAAACCTTGAATCATATCTTAATTTGACTGATTTTTCAAGCAACTGCTGAATCTTTTTTATTACTTGTTTCTTTGTGAGTTCTTTATTTAATTTTATTGATTCCGGATACCAGTATTTGGTTCCGTACAGATTTTCTCCATCGTATCTTATAAAATAACCAGGTAATAGTCGTTTAACATTTATATTATACGTGCTGTTGTAGTCAATATATTTTATGTTTTTTAAGAGGGGCTCTACATTAAAAGTTTCTTCAGAATGAAAAAGATTGCACAAAGAGGTCATGTCAGAAGAAAACCATAACTCTTTGTTTTGAATTGAATATGAGAGGGGACGAATACCTAGATGATCACGAAATATATAAATGTTTTTTTTATGAACTATGACAATTACAAAATCGCCGGTAAGATTATCTACAAAAGTACTTCCTTCTGATTTAAATGATTCGAAGAGAAAGTAGGGGAGAGATTTTTGGCCATTGAGATTATCTTGCTCAATTTTTAAATGATGTTGGTAAATGACGCCAGATAATAAAATTACGTCACCTGTATCAGGATCACAATAAACCGCATCTTCATAATTATAGGGTAAGAATTTTGAAAGATATAAACCTCCTCTGAATCTTTCAGTTATTATGTCATAATGATAAAATTTGGATTCATCGAGAACATACCTTAAGCAACTTAGCTTGTTTTCTTTTTCTGTCTGAATCCCTTGAGAGTTAAAACATCCGTAAATCATGTTTAACCCATGTATTTATTTTTTTCAGAAAAAACTAATTTTTATTTAATGCAGATTTCTTTTCTTGTCCTCCTGCGGAACCTGAGAATGTATCCTTCTTAATCTTCAATACCTGCACCTCCGGTTTTACCCAGTTTTTCTTTTTGATTTCCTTTTTTTCCATAATGTTCAAGTTTTAACTTTATACAAGGTCACTGTATATCGCGTCAATTTTCAATAATTTGAACAAAAATAGTGTTCTAAACGACTTATTCAAAAAAACTTAGCTCTAAATAATCAGAATTTTTATTCACAATCTCAAAATCACCGGTTTTTAACCAGGCATGATGAACGATTTTATTGTTGATATCTTTGAGTACTCCCAGTGAAAGCCGGGAGGGTATGTTCCTGCGGTTTAACATATAACGGCCTGCAAGGCTTTGCACAAGGCAGACGTTAAGCCAGAATGCGGTTTGATTGGCACGGGCAAGGGCAGTTTTAATCTGTGCAAGTTCTTTTGGTGTTGCCTTATTATTTTTGACAGCTTTTCCGGGAAAAAACTTTAGACAACGTTTAAATGAAAAGAGTAGGAGGGAAATTTTTGCCAGGTAAAGAAAAAACAGCGCTTCATGGAAGATTTTTTTTTCCTTGGGTGGCAGATGCAAGTATTTGCTGAGCTTATTCATTTTTGTAAAACGACAGTTTAAAGATATCAAAAGAGTCCATCTTTCTGACACGATTTCTACAGGGATTATTTCAAGGGCTACTTTCTAAAGTTTATACTTCTATTGAAATAAGATGCTGAAACAAGTTGCCAATAACAGATTTAATTTTCAATATAGATATACCACCCCACCGCTGTAAACGCGGTACCCCCCTCCTTAAAAAGGATGGGAAATTTAGACTTTCAAAACTTGTTTTGTTTTCCAAATTTAGAATTGGAATACGAATATTTCTCCTCCTCAATGAGGAGGAGTACACCCCGAGTACTCGGGGTGGGAGGTGGTTTGAATAAGCTAATGTTATTGTCTCATTTTGCCAAAATTATGGGTGGCCACTTAGTATAATATGCTTTTATGGTGAGTGCTACAACACATATATTCTATTTTTTTAATCCTCTCCCAAAAAACTAATTCTTTTCCAGGTATTCCTCAATTCTCTTTTTCATTTCCATCAAGGGGAAGTTTTTAGGTCTTAAAACTTTGGTAATCCTTACCGTTTTGCTGATTTCAATTAACTGTGTCATATAGGCTTTTTCTGTTTCTGGCATTCCTTTTAGCATCTCCCATCCACAAATTTCTCCCCTGAGCATAGTAAATTTGTCAAGGCCTTTTAATTCTGAAAATTCAGGTTCTGAACCTTCAGAAATATTTATCCATAAAACTTCTTTGAGCGGAACTGTTTGTGCCTGCTTACCCGAAAATTCGAAAAATAATTTTTGGTTAAAAGGATTAATACCTGTGGAGGGCTGATGGATGTGTTCCATCTGCTGCAGGGCTTCTTTTTTTAAAGCTATCTGGCGAGATAGTTGGTGGAGAAAAGGTTTTTCCTGGTTAAAAGTAACTGGTGTAAGATCATCGGTAAGAAAACTATTGTTGTTTGCTGAGAATGCTGCAGTAAGCGATGATTTGCCGGCACCTGAATCTCCACAAAGCATTATTCCACTGCCATTTAATTCAAATGAACTGGCATGAAAATTCAGGATTTTTTGTTGATGTAAGATGGTGGTGGTTCCCCAGGAGTGCAGAAGTTGTTCTATTTTGGATTTTTCTGCTCCCGGAAATAGCGCAATTTCAATTCGATTTCCATGGGATATAAAATAGCTGGCTATATCCTGAATGGTAATCAAACATTCATGCTGGTTGACACAAAAAAAACCATCATCAAAAAGGGGATTTTTAGGTTTCTTTTGTTTTGAAACGATTTCAATTTTAACATCCTTTATCGGGAAGCGAAAGGGCATACTTTAATTTTTTGCTAAAATAGTTTTGTTTTTAAATTTCGCAAAACTCCGGTGGTTTTGCAGCCAAAAAGAATTTTGTTTGGTTTGATTTTACCGCCCCGTCATCGAAAAGAAAATACAAATCAATTTTTAAATGAAGTTTTTTTTTACCCCCTCTGCCTTCCACCCGCAAGCTTTACGCCGGCATCTCCCCCCGGAGGGGGAGAAAAAGTGGAATTTTTTTATTTTTACTCCCTTCGGCATCACCTTCCCTGCCGACCATATCCGTCAGTTGACGGGCTGCCGCATTCCCCCTGACCTCTCTGCCCGGCCTCCCACGAATCCTACACCGGACATCTCTCCTGACCTCTCTGTCCATCCTCACACAAGCCTTACACTGGACATCTCTCCTAAAAGGAGAGAAAATAAAGAATTTTTATTTTGTTTGAGAGAGAATTAGGAATTCTTTATTTTTTGTGAAATTATTTGGACTTTTTATCGTTACCCCCTTCGGCACCGTCTAGCACACAATCCATAAACGGCTGCCGCATTCCCCCTAGAGGGGGAAATTATAAGGAATTTTTTAATATTTTGAGGGGAAATTTCATGAATTGGAGTATTTTCTGGAATAAAAAATAACTGGTGTACTTGAAACATTTCTCCTCCTGTCAGGAGGAGGGGACCCCGAGTACCCGGGGTGAGGTGGTAATATTTAATAGCTTCAATGTCCTTTTATTGGTTTGCACCGGTTATTATTCATATCAGGTCCTTTCAGGACTGAAAGAATTGATTAAGAGATACCTCACCCCAGCGGGGTGAAATGTCTGTAGCCCCGGGTAAAATGAACGAAGAGAATGGCACCCGGGGTAATTGGTGAATATACAACAATGCGCATTCAAACCGCTGTTCAAAGTTGTTGGGTGGCATGCGCCGGAATTAGATAATGTTCATTTTACTACCTCGGCGAAGCGGTCTTTCTTTTTGCGTTACAAACGAGGGCTAGTGGTGGTTCCAATACTAAGTTGTTGTATAACATAGTTTTGAACTATTGTTTTGTATTTCTATTTTTCATAATTTGCATACCGCAAACCAAAATATAAAACACACAATACCCAAAAGACGCTATTTCAAAAAAAAGTAAAACCGATTTTTAGTAAAGTAATTTTAAAATTCCCGCCAGGGCCTTATGCTTTGGCGAGACAGATTTACTTATATTTTATTTATTAACCCATTAAATTAAAACTTTATGGCAAGTTTAAATGAATCCAAAAAAAGAGATTTCGTAACACAATTAATCGTGATTATGGAACAAAATGCACAGTTATTAACTGACAAAGGTTTCGATCCGGCAGCAAAAATTGCAAGCCTGAAAGAACAAATGACAGCGGCCGATGATGCCGAGGGTAAACAGGCTGAAGCCATGGCAGCAGCCAAAGATGCCACCAAAGCGGCCAACGAAACCCTAAACACAGCTTACACCAATGGTTCGGCTACGGTAGATTTGATTTCCGGTTTACTCGGGAAAAAAGATAACCTTTTACTCGAAATCAAAAAACTAAGAAAAACAAGCAAGCCCAACCCCAAAACAAGTAGCGCTGCTTAAATGCTTATCGTTAAAATCCGCTTCCATTGGGGAGGCGGATTTTTTCTTTTTGTACTCCCTGCATATCCCATTGATTCCCTTACATCCGGCATAAATTATCTTTTCTCCCTTATCTTTTTGTTTACCCAACCCGGAGGATGGCTTATCTAAACATATCCAGCATCCTTCCGAACCGGGGGACAGCCTTTCTCCCCGCAGAAATCATAGATATCCCCTAAGGCATTGGTCTTATGTCTTAGGACAAATCTATAATGTCCTTGCCCATCATCTTTCCGACCCGTTTTATCATAGTAATGTCCTATGATAGTGGCATTATCTTTTAGGAAATATCTATCATCCCATGGGGCGGAAGCTTGCTAACCAAAAGGAGAATTCTTCTGACCTAATGGAGAAGCTTGCTCCCCATTGGGGCAAATGCTCTGAAAGTGTTTAAAATAGCGAGGATTTGGAGTTTTGTGAGGAAAGTGTTTGTACGGAAGTAAATTAGTTAGGGGAATGTACTGTTACAAAGGAGGCTTTGTTTTACGAAACTTATTTGGCGTGCAATCATGAATGTTACCCAGTTTAGACAAGATAAACAAGCATTGTTAACTCTTATCAATGATTGATTATTTTACACAAGGGAAAAAATCCTTTATATAACCAAAGATTTTTTATCTTCCTTAACAGGTTTATTGCTGTAATACGAATTTTGCGAGTGAAATTCAGGAACCAGATCACGCATATAATCCACCAATGACTGATTATCATAAATATCGACATAGGCGAGCAAATGAGCTACTTTCCTATTTACTTTGTTGTGATCGTGTTTAAGCGTTCTTCCAATCAAGATTTTATCGTTGTATGTAGGTAACAAATCTTCCTGTTCTTTTAATACCTCTTCAAATAGTTTTTCTCCTGGTCTTAGACCTGAAATTTTAATTTTTATGTCCTTATTCGGAATAAAACCGGATAAGTAAATCATTTTTTCAGCCAGGTTGTAAATCTTTATGGGCTCACCCATGTCGAATACAAAAATCTCACCACCTTTTGCCATAAAACAAGCCTCCAAAACCAGCAGACAGGCTTCTGGAATGGTCATAAAAAAACGTGTAATATCCTCATGAGTAACCGTAATCGGTCCGCCTTTTTCGATTTGTTTTTTAAAGAGCGGGATTACTGATCCATTTGAGCCCAGAACATTTCCAAATCGAGTAGTTATAAATTGCGTTTTACAATTTTGTTTTTGTGCCAGCGATTGAATATAAATTTCACTAATACGTTTAGTCGCCCCCATTACATTGGTAGGATTTACTGCTTTATCGGTTGAAACCAGGACAAACTTATTGACCCCAAATTCTATTGAAAGATTGGCCAGAAGTTTTGTTCCTCCAATATTCACACGAATGGCCTCGCCCGGGAATTCCTCCATTAAAGGAACATGTTTATATGCAGCTGCGTTAATTACAATGGAAGGTGAATATTTTTCAAAAATTTTTCGAAGGTTAATTTCATTTGTTACATCGCCAACAATCGCCGTGAAATGTATATCTGTATTTTCTGAATCAATCTCGGTTTGCAAATCATATAAATCAGATTCAGCTTTATCCAGCAAAATAACGTGTTTTGTATTAAATTTTATCAGTTGTCTTACAATTTCTGAACCAATTGAGCCTGCAGCTCCGGTTACCAATACAACGGCATCCTTAACACCCTCTGCAATATTTTTATTGTTAAAGGAAATAGCCTCTCGACCCAACAGGTCTTCAATTTGGATTTTTTTTATTTCACCGGACGTAAATTTACCGTCCAGCCAATTGCTAACTGAAGGAATTTCTTTAATTACCAAATTGTTAGGCTGGCAATATTCAACTATTTCACGTTTTCTTTTTAGGGTTAATTTCTTTTTATCGATCGCAATAATTAATTCTTGGATATCTTTTTTTTCAACGATTTTCTCAAAAGCCTGGTCAGGGCTGAAAATGGGTATTCCTGCAATTCTTTTGTTCTGGAAATTTGGATTATCGTCAATATACCCTATTATTTTAACGTTTGATGTATCATCTTTCAGCAAAGCATTTCTGGTTATTTGGCCGAGGCGGCCTGCACCAAAAATCAATACATTTTTTAATTCTGTTTTATTATTGAACCATTCGTTAAAAATACTTTTTACCAGTAAACGGGAAGAAATGGTAACCAAGGATGCCATAGCAAACTGTATGATAATAACAGAATAAGGGATTACAGAATAATATTTTGGAGCAAAGTTTCTGGTTATACTGGAATAAACAACCAATGCAAAACTACCTACACTTAAAGCAAATATAATACGTGTAACATCTTTTGTCGTGCTGTGTCGTATAATACCTGCATACGATTTTGTGTACCAGAAAGCAAAAAGAAAAGCAGGAATTACTATTAAAAGTTCATGCAGATGAAGTGCATATGATACTTCAGGTAAATTAAAATTAAACCTGAGTAAATAGGCAATTATAAAAGTAATAATCACAGTGACTAAATCGAAGATGATCACTAACGAACTTGGTAAATATCTTCTTGAAAAATAATTTGATAGTCTGGTTACCATATCATTTGTTTTGGGTACACAATATTCGGGTCAATTCTTATTACATTGGGCAACAGTAAAATTCATACTTAATAGGTTTGTAATTCTTTCCCGTAAAAGTTTAAATATTACAGATGGTTGATAATGTCAGATTTAAATTTTCCAGCATACAAAATTAATTATAAAATTGTTTTTTACAAGATGAAAAATTCCTGACTTTCAAATGTATAGGTTTATATAGTAAAGGGTGTATTTGAGTTAACGTAGGGCATTTAATTTTACTAAATAATAATACTAATAGCCATATATAGACAATAGCAATTACTATATTATGTGTTTTTGACTTGCGGTAAGGTAATATGAAAAAAGCAGCCCCGTATAAGATCAAAATAATGAATAATGGATAATTGACAAAAGGAGATTTGCGAAGAACGATTTATTTAATTGTGATAAGAATTTCAGATTCTATTACCAATCTTGTGACACTTAAGTAGATTTTTTATTTTTTAAATATCGATTGTCTTAAAGGTTTTTGAGTCAAAATTTTGACTTAGTAACGCCACAACCTGGATAGCCTTAATTTGGATAATTGAATAAAAATATAGTAATTATACATATTTGGATGTTCTGAATACCATTCAATGGATTTTAAATAGCTAACTTGTTTGTCCCCATTTATAACGTCTGGTAATCCCTGAATATTAAAAATTTTGGAAAGTAAATAATAGTATGTCATTAATTTTGTTTTTTCTGTTGTTTGCAGAATAATATCAGAAAAATTTGTTCGCTTCATAATTAAATAGAAATCGTAGAAATCGCGTAGGGAAATAATTTTAAAAAGATGCCCATGATTGTTTAACTGAGCATGTACAAAATTATGAAGGGATTTATGTTCATCGGAAGGAACAAAACAGTTGGAATTAGCTGCCGCAACTTTTTTGTTTTGAAAAACAGAGAGTGTATCCAGGTCTTTTGTGTATTCCTCATTTACAGGTAAACGATGTATTTCTACATCAACCGGATGCCCTTTTTTATATAAACGTGGATAATGTTTTAAGGTGGTAACATCATTGTACACTCTTTTATAGGTTTTATATCCCGAATCTAGCAGGATTTGGGCCGTTTTTAAATAATCTTTGTCCTGAACCAGCAAGTCGATATCTCCAATCATTCGTTCACCCATATCAGAGAATAAATTATCAAGCAGGTTGCCAACTCCTTTTAAATAAACCGTAATAATATTTTTACCGATAAGTAAGCTATTTATTTCTTCTACCTGTTTAAGAATGTCATGGTTTCTGTTTGTATTTTGGAGATAAATGGCAATAATTTTTTTTGAATAATCTGTTGGGAAAACTTGCATTAGATTATGTTTTCTGAATATCAAATATATGGCTGGTAAAATGAGTTCGTCACTACAAAACTTTATAAAATCGTCAGGTTTAATCTTACCATTAGAAAAATTATTGATGATGGTTTCCCGAAATTCAGGATGATCATCAAGGGAGAGACATTGACCGGTAAAATATAGAAGATACTTATTAACCATTTTTCAACTAAAAGGAATCCATAGGAACTTTTTCAGGCTATGACTGCAGAGTAACTTTCTCCATTAGTTCGTAACATGTTGCTAGAATTGTTTTTAATTAGTACATGTTATAATCTAAATTATTATATCTAATCTTCCTCAAATCCAAGTAAATTGTTTAGAACTTTAAGAATTCTTTTTTTATCCTCCATTGTCAGATTTGACCCTGATGGCAAACAAAGACCCATTTCAAATAGCTTTTCGGAGGTACCATTTTCATATACCGGACAATCTTTTAAAACGGGCTGCATATGCATGGGTTTCCAAAGTGGGCGTGATTCTATATTTTCTGCTTCCAAAGCCAGGCGAATATCTTCCCGGGTAACTCCATCGGTTTTTTTCGGATCAACCAAAATACAAGTCAACCAGCAATTGGAGAAAAAATCTTTGTTGGGCTCTTCTAAAAAAGAAATGCCATCTATTTCTGAAAGATGTTTTTTATAAAACAGAAAATTTTCTCGTCGTAGAGCGATGTGTTTATCCAATACTTCCATCTGTCCTCGACCAATCCCGGCAACAATGTTGCTCATTCGGTAATTGTAGCCAATTTCGCTGTGTTGATAATGTGGTGCATTATCGCGGGCCTGGGTAGCGAGGAACCTTGATTTTTGGATAAACTTTTCGTCATTCGAGATTAACGCTCCCCCACCCGAAGTAGTGATAATTTTGTTTCCATTAAAGGAAAGGACTCCCATGATGCCAAAAGTGCCCAGTTTTTTATTTTTGTAGGTGCTTCCGAGCGCTTCAGCGGCATCTTCAATTATAGGTATTTTGTAACGGTTGGCAATCTCCATTATTCTGTCGATTTTAGCAGGCATACCGTAGAGGTGCACCGGAATAATGGCTTTTGGTTTTTTGCCTAAGGAAATCCGGTCCTTAATTGCCTCTTCTAATAATTCAGGACACATGTTCCAGGTTTCAGGTTCGCTGTCGATTAAAATAGGAGTGGCTCCCAAATATGTAATTGGATTAACCGTGGCTGAGAAGGTAAAAGATGAAACCAAAACTTCATCTCCGGCTTTCACTCCCAACATTATTAAAGCCAAATGTATGGCAGCTGTCCCTGAACTTAAGGCAGAGGCTGCTTTTAAACCCGTATATGCAGCAAGGTCATTTTCAAAACCGTTTACGTTAGGGCCTAGCGGAGCAATCCAGTTCGACTCAAAAGCTTCATTTACATAGTTTTGCTCAGTGCCTCCCATATGAGGGGAGGAGAGCCAGATTTTATCAGACATGGAATTAAATTGTGAAATTGTTTTGTTTTTTTAATTCTCCTCCTTCAAGGAGGAGGGGACCCCGAAAAAGAAGCAAAAAGAAAGAAAATCAATCATATACATCATCATTTGTTTCTTTTAATCTTTTCTGTTAATAACTGCAAGTCTAATGGAGCATTCGGGGTGAGGTGGTTACTTTTACCAAATAAGAATGAAATTATCTTCTATTTTAACTTCCGCATCACTTTTGCTGGATTACCAACTACCATAACATCATCCGGTACATTTTTTCTTATTACAGAGCCTGCTCCCACTATTACGTTTCTTCCAATTGTTACTCCCTGAATAATTACAGAACCTGCCCCTACCCATGTTCCTTTACCAATATTTACATCACCACATAAAATTGCTCCGGGAGAAATATGTACAAAATCTTCCAAAACGCAGTCATGATCCACCGATGCTTTTGTATTGATAATACAATGTTTTCCGATTTGAGTACCTGACTGTACAACAGCATTATGAAAAATCACCGTTCCTTCTTTTACCAAAGAATTAGGAGATACTTCAGCAGAAGGATGAAGAACAATAAACGTATTATTGCCGTATTTCTCCACCAGCATTCGTCGGGTAGCATTGTTACCAATACCATACACAACAGTGACATTTTTATCCTCTAATTTTGATGAATCAAATACAGGCAGGTTCAGAAATTCTGTTTTTTCCGGATCGTCATCAATAAATCCTTCTACCTTTTTTCCACTTGCATTTAAACAGTCTAAAATTACTTTTCCATGGCCGCTGGCTCCGTAAATAAATAGCATTTTGTTCAAAAATTAAGATATTTAATTTCCTGTAAATTTTTCCATCGTTGCATTTCCCTCGGCACTAATTCCTTCGCGGACTATAACATTTCGAATGGTTTTAATAATAATCTTTAAATCTAAAACAAATGATATATTATCCACATAATATACATCCAATTTAAATTTCTCTTCCCAGCTAATTAAATTACGACCATTGATTTGTGCCCAGCCCGTAATCCCCGGACGGACAATATGCCGACGAGCTTGTTCTTTTGAATATAAGGGGATGTATTCAATCAATAAAGGGCGAGGCCCGATTAAACTCATATCGCCTTTTAATACGTTAATCAATTGTGGTATTTCATCGAGGGACGTTTTCCGCACTATTTGCCCAACCTTAGTTAATCTTTTTTCATCTGGCAATAAATTTCCTTCTCCATCACACCTGTCATTCATAGTTTTAAACTTTACAATATGGAATAACTTACCATTTTTTCCCGGGCGGGTTTGAAAGAAAAACGGTTTGCCGTTGTTTGAAAAAAAAAGAAAAATGGTTGTCAAAAGAATAACAGGAGAAAGTATAAGTAGGCCAAATAAACTTAACAGGAAATCAAATATTCGTTTAAGGTATATTTTATACATTTTACAAAATCAATAAGGCGTTTAACAACCAATAATTTTATTTACTATTTTTTCAATTTCCGCTTTATTATGAATATATTCTTCGTCTCCCCATTTTTCAATTTCATTTATTCTATTTTTTACCTTTAAAACTTCATTCTTAAGTTTCAATTTGTTATTCTCGCTGATTCCTTCTTTAAATGCCCGGGATAGTATTACGGAAGTTGAACCTAATCTGATATGTTCCCCAAGAATATTATCTGCGGGGAGAGTTCCTTTTCCAATTTTGGCTATTCCTCCAAAACCAAATGGAATGTCCTTTGAATTACATTTTTTAGCCATAAATTCAACAAGTCCACCACTTAAAACCTCAAACATAAAGGATAAGCCTAAACCAATGTGCAGATCATTTAACCCAAAAAACAACTCATCAATACCATTAACTTTAAGAATACTGTCCATTCTGGTTAGAGCCTGCGTTGTTTCAATCATAATACAGGTTTTTGCCCTGCCATCCACAATATCAATAAATGTTTGTACATCATGGCTGTCAAATACCATTGGAAGCATTAATATATCTGCTCCATAATCAATAATTTTATCTATTTCGTTTTTTGAATATTGATGAATTGGATTTGTTCTTACCAGAAGTTCAGAACTGCTTATAACCTCCCGAACCTTTGGAATATCCTCAATATTATTCTCAGATAAAACAGCATCTCTTCCTTTTTGTCTTTCAGCTTTATTAATATACTCTAAATCAAAAAATATGCGATCTACTCCGGCTTTTTGAGCTTCAATAGCAAAATTCGGCTCAGCCGTTAATATCATTAGCTTTAATTCCATAATAGTTGGTTTTTTATTTTTAGTAGTGCAAAAGCATTATTTTTTTACCGATTCCAAAACCTGGATCCGATCTTCTACAATAAGTCGTGACATATTTTCCTGAGTAAACAAATCTTTTACCCGTTTAAGTCCATTTTCTGCAAATAGCTTCTTTTTATCGCTCGTTAAAAGATTGTTCATCGCATGGTATAACTCTGTTGAGTCTTTTGAGCGTACCAATAATCCTGAAATGTCTTTTTCAATTACCTCCGAAGGTCCTGGAATATCTGTAGTAATGACCGGAACTCCCATAGCCATTGCCTGTTGAATTACCAAACTGAAACCTTCGCGGTATGAGGGATGAACCAGTATGTCAAAACAACTTAAATACCTGGCTACTTCATTTGAATATCCTGTGAAAAGAACGTTATCACATGAGTAAGAAAAAGCCAATAGTTCCGAAGAAATTTCACTTGGTTTATCTTTTGGCCCCACAACAATCAAAGCTGTATCTTTGTTTTTTGTATAAAGATCTTTAAAAGCCTTTAGTAATTCATTTACTCCTTTATCCTTGTCCAGTCTTCCAACAAAGCCAAAAATTGTTTTATTTTTAAGATAAGGATGGTCATTAATAACTTCGGCTTTAAATTTTGCCTTTTTGTTTATGTCAAATTGAGTTAAATCAATTCCCACGGCCCCTCCGGCACCTATAACTTTTGCTTTATTGTATTTGTAAAGTCCTTCACTTATTGCAAATTCCATATTTTTCCGACTGGCAGGTCGTATATGAGTTGAAAGGAGACAAGTGATTTTTTCGATAAGTTTAAATATAATTCTATTTGTTCCTTTGAATCCAACATATCGAATCCCCCATTGACAATATAAACGAGCAGGTACTTTATTTAAGAAGCCTGCAATGGAGGCATAAAATGAAGCATTGGGTGTTGCAAATTGGATTATTTGAAATTTTTCTTTTCTGAAAATCCTGAAGAGCACAATTATCCCTCTTAGCATTCCCAAAAAGTTAGCTCCTCTTTCAAATGGAATATTAATCAGTTTAAACTCGTTAGAATATTCTTCAATAAAATCCTGTTCCATTGAAGAAAGAAGCGAAACGATAAATCCATTTTTCTGCATTTCTCGTGCTGAAGGAATTACAAATTGCCTTAAAGTAAGATCGATGGTGGTTATTATACAAATTGATTTAGACATATGGTTTACCATAGAATTTTAAGCCAATGATATTTTTTAGAAAGATATTCTATCAACAATGAGAATAAGATAGTTGATGCAACAAATACAAAAAGACCAACATAATTATTTTGTGTAATTGCTGCCATATACGAAGAAGGCAAAATTGAAGGAATGGCAGTAATAAATAGTCGTTGTCCTAGAAAAATTAACATACTTTGGTTTCGAAATCTAAGATAGATTGGTTTTGGTTTTAATTCAAAATTGATAAGCCAACTCATCATAAAATAAATTGCCGGAAGGAGCATCAGACCCATATCAACATTGGTCTGCATTTTATTTTTTATAAATATGGCTTCAATTACAAAAAGAGAACAAAACATAATAGTCAAAAGCAAATTTGTTACATTCTTTCCCTTTACACCTTTAAAAGCCAGAAAAGTCCCAATAAACACAAACGGAAATCCAGCAAATATTCCATTGCGTGTTGTGTAAAAGATAGTATTATAGCCACCATATATTTTTCCTAAAAATGTGCCTTCGACCAAGGGAAAATAAGAGAATCCAAATGTTCCAACTATGTAAAAAATAAAAGCAATTATTGCGACCTGATTAATATTAATTTTAAAATACAGCAATCCGAAAACAATTGATACTCCGATCCATAAAGATGGTAGAAACCAAATTGTTCCATAGGTTGTAAAAACCAATGCTTTATGAAAATATTTTAATATTACCTCAGAGGAAGCTCCATCTTGAATCCAGTTGATAAGAACAAAACAAAAATAGATGGCACTCCATACTGCATACATCAACAGAATTCTTTTTGTGAATCTTATATAAATGCTTTTATGATTCTTTTGTTTTTCGCTTTTAAATTTCAGAAAAAACAAAAAACCGCTACAAGCAAAAAAAAAGGGTACGCCAAAATTGTATACAGAGGTAATTGTTTTAAAAATTGGATGTACTGTTACGTTCTCAGAACAAATGTGCGCAAACATAATAGCCAGGGCCATCAATAGTTTCATTATATCAAGGGATGCAAAGTATTTACGGGGGGTGGTAGCTGTTGACATTATAAAATAAATTTGGGAGTTTGATGGTTTAAAACCAATTCGATATTTTCGAGTACTAAATTCAATCTTTTTTTTGAAATCTCCTGCGAAATTGCAGTTACACCCGGTAGGACTTTTACATTCGACAAACGGCGAAATGGATTTGTAATTGGATTTGGAAATATTTCAAACATATCAAGTATCGCGGTCATTTTTTTGTTCTTTTTTAATTCGGTAAGAAAATCTTTTTTATTAAAAAGTGCTTGGCGACCCACATTCACAATTGTTACGTCCTTTTTCATTTTTGAAAACATATTCTGATTGATGCTACCCACCGTTTTTTCATTTAAAGGAAGTGTAACAACAACATAATCACATTGTGGCAGTATTTCGTTTAATTGATAAGAGTTGTAAATTTTATCAAAATAAGGTTTTTGAGATGCTATCAAATCGTAGCCCAATATTCTCATATTAAAGCCAGAAAGCCGTTTGGCTACTTCTATCCCTATTGCACCGGCTCCTAATATTCCAACCGTTTTACTTTCCAATTCCGTAATGTATTTGTATCCTCGTTGATAACGAATGTTATTACGTTTAATACTTTTGTTATATTTTTTTGCAGTCATTAATATGGCAAATACAATAAATTCTGCCATTCCAACACTATAAACATTTGCAGCATTACTTATTTGAATACCTCTTGATTTAATTTTTTCCAAATCTATTCCTTCATAACCTGCACTTAGTAATTGAATGAACCTTAAATTTGGAAGTGAGATGTTTTCCAAAGTACGCACCAATTCACGAGAACCTACTATTATCTTAATGTTTGTGTCTTTGTCAAATTTAGGTAGATTTCCAGGTGTGACGAACTTGGCACCTGGTAGTTCTTTTTCAATTTGCTTGTCGCTGGTAAGTATCATTTTGCCGAACGTTTTATTATTTCTCTACAAAACTCCTGCCTCCTATTTCTTAAGACCGAATCACTGTATTCTTTAGCTTCCTTATAGTTACGGAGTCCCTGGGAATTCATTAATTCTGGATTACTTATAAATTCAACTATTTTAATTAATAGACCTTCAACATCATCCGGCTTAATTAAAGCTTTTTCTTCAAGCAGTTCAGGTATTCCACCTACTTTAGTCCCGATACATGGAAGTCCAACCGACATTGCTTCAACCATTGCACGTGGCAATCCTTCGGTTCTGGAAACATGAATAAAAAGATCTGCCTCTTTTAATTCCTTTCGCACTGGTTCTCCTGTTGGAATATTTCCTTTAAAATCTACTATATTGGAAATGCCTAAAGAATTTGCCAATTCCAACATAGGTTTTTTGTAGATTCCATCACCCAGCCAGGTTAAATGTAATTTATAACGTTTTGTTTTTAGTTCTTTTAGCGTTTTTAGAACAATATCGGGTGCTTTATACATCTGTGCCAAAGAACCAATTGCAATTAACTTAATAAGTTCCTTTTCTTTTTTTCTAAACTTTTTTGGTGGATCATTAAAACTTGAATCGGGTATAAAAACATTGGAAGCATTGGTGGTGTACGCTTCTTTATTACTAGGATATCTACTTTTTAATTGATTCTTATTGACATATAAAGTTGCTGATGCATGTGCTACAGTTTTTTTTAAATTTAAATACCCCTGAATTCGAAATATAGGAGAAAGAAAATGCTTAATTGTTCCGGGGGCAAAAACATCCCATGGATCGCCAACTACTTCTACGGCATAAGGTCTATTCTTCATGCGTAAATGCTTTGTAAATATTGTACCTATTTTCCCGGGTACCCGACAGATTATTACTGTTTCATCATTAAATGCTAAATTTTTTAAAACTTTATTTACTGTATTTCGCTTTTTTAGGTACTCCAGCGGACCAACGAAATATGGGATTTCAATAAAGGATACTTTTTCAGATTCCGCAATATATTCTTTAGGAAAATCCTTATTCGTATTTTCAACCCTTGCCAATACAGATATTTTATCAAATACAGATAAATATCTTTCCCAAAGAGATAGCCCATAAGAGCCATTTTGTGAATAAACTTTGCCATCTACGCTTCTATGGAAACGAGCTTCAGTTACAAAAACTAAATCCATTTTAACAATTAAATAGTTTGAATATTATGAACCTTTTTTGTAGTGATAAAAAACAGGATAAAGTATAAGGGCAACGGTCTTTTTATAATAGTGAAGATAACATTATTGGAATCCGCATTGATTATTAATGGTATAAAAATTGAAATCATTGCAATTATTATAAACCTTGCATCATAAGTCGGAACAGCATTAGTCCATTGAGAAATATAAGCAAGAATAAAGTACAAGACAATATATGCCAAGATAAATGAAAATATTCCGAAATTAAGCATAGATTCTCCTATAAATCCAAAGATTCTTGTGTTTTTTCTTTTATTGCTTTTTACAACCCCAGAAGAATCGAATTGTAGTTGACCTGCGGCTTCAGTTCTTCCCGTTAAATGCAGAGAATTCCTTACGCTTTTCCCAAAAGGAATAAAAGTGAGAACTGAATATAAATAAGTACTTCCATATTTCTTTTTGTAATGAATATTATTTTCTAACATAAATAATTCAAAACACCTAACGTCATATCGAGCGAGATCGGATATTATAATGCTCTCAGCAGATGACATCTTATTTGAAATTTGTATATCATCATAGTTTTTATAATTTTTTATCATTTCAATACCATCGTTTTTATACAGCCTACCAATTGCCATAAAAAGGAAAAATGATGCAAGCAGTATCATAAAATGTTTTCTTTTGAACCTGAAAATAGTAAAATGAACAACTATAACAGCATGCACCATTGTGAAAACAGTATTACTACGACTACCTCGAAGCCCTCCAAAATATATGCAGGCGACCAGCATGAGTGCAAGGAAAATAGCAACATTTGAAACTGAAACATTTTTGCCCCGTTTTTTTATAAAATACCAAAGTAACAACAGATATGGAAATATTTCAGATACTATAAATAACGCACCCATACCTGTAAAGCCACTTGAAGCTTCTTCTTTATCCGTAAATATTTGTATATATGCTTTTATCCCACCAATCTTTGCATATAAATAGGTTTGTAGTACAAAAGAGAATACCATCAATAAGCTTACGATTAATGCTGCATTGGATTTAAAGGACCAAATATGTCGGACTTTTTTTTGTTTTAATTTTAATTTGCTGAGTGAGATGAAGATAATAATGCCGTATAGATAAATTGAGCTAACGTAAAATGCCAAACCTTGCCAATCTGATGAAGACAGGTTTACGTATCCTTTCCAATAGTCCCTGCCAAAGTGGATAAGTGGGGCAATAAAGGAGGCAACAAAAAATATAAACCATACATAAAAAAATACCTCTCGTAAAGCATTCTGATTCTTAAAGTAACTAAAAAGTTGGGTTAGTGATATAATTCCGCAAAGGATTAGTGGGATTAAATAGTAATTAAATGGAATTCTATATGTAAACAGCAGAAAAGTTATTATAACAATGACAATGTTTACTGGTAATAATTTAGATATCATATAATTATATATATGGTGAATATTACAGTTATAAGTCGGTTCTAAATTCCAAATTTATCTCTAATCCTGTTTAATGTTCTTGCCAATAATGGTTTTTTAAATCTATATCCATCAACCGCTACAAGATTTTCATAAACATTGAAAGTGTGTATCCCTTCATTATAATAATCATTTGGTGAGGCATAGATACGTTTCTTTTCTTTTATTGAAAATATATTACCGTCATATTTTAATTCCGACAATATTATACCTTTGCCATATCCTTTAGAACAATCTTGTGATGGACGAATCATCTTATTTTTGATAGTAAAAATATTTCCAGCTCCTCGTGCCGTTCCGGGCTCTACATTTATCATTTTATGTAAAATATATTTTCCATCCCAGCTGGAAGATTCAAATACCGCCACTTCATTTTTACTTCGATTTGATTTGTAGGTAGCAAAAATGAAGAATTTATTATCGATTTCATGCAAGGCAGCATCCACCACGATTTCACTATCTATCAATGTCGATACTTTTTCAACTGTTTCTGTATCTTGAAAATATCTGTATAGAACAAGATTTCCCTGTTGGGCATTTTCTGGATAAATAAAGATGTTATTTCCGTTTTTACAGAAATTGGGAAAAGAAAGGTGTGTGTCTAATTCAAAAATTGTTTTGAGCGATTTAAGAACCATAGTATGGCGGTCAACCGTCATTTTAGATATTTTACCTTTTTGG
>ENA-ORCQ01000122-ORCQ01000122.1-marine-metagenome-genome-assembly--contig:-NODE-122-length-49054-cov-4.207955_pt1 | contig 49054 bp, 40 predicted proteins | sample MGYA00237780_ERZ508510 | MGnify/ENA primary metagenome ERZ508510 (study PRJEB26181, sample SAMN06268981) | marine metagenome | isolation source: Tt an E2 anaerobic enrichment on eucalyptus from sediment...
TTACTTCACCGGGCTTTGTGAACACATATTGCCATAAATCCAACATATCCGCATGAAAAGCAGCTTTACAACTTGATAGATAATAATCCATCATTCTTTTAAATATTTCAGGATTTTCAAACCGGTCTTTTATTGTATTCCAGTTTTTGTTTAAATTAATACTCCAGTGTTTTAATGTAGTTTCATAATATTTTCCAAATGCCTCGAAATCTCTGATTTCAAACAGATTTTTCACTGCTTTCTCAATTTGTTTTTTTGAAGGAATTACCCCGTGAGGGAATATGTATTTATCCAGCCACGGATCGCCTTTATTAACCGAATATTTTCCGCCAATGGTATGAGTTAAGAAAATTCCATTATCAAGAAGCATATCATTAACCTGTTTCATAAAACTTCTGAAATTCTTTGGTCCAACCGCTTCCAGAAAACCAATATTATAAATTTTATTGAATTTACCCTTTATATCCCTGTAGTCTGCGCAGATAAAAGTAACGCTTTCTCCGGCGTTATGTTTATTCGCATATTTAATCATCTCCGAGGAATCTGAAACACCTGTGACTTCCACATCAAACATTCCTGAAAGTATTCTGGCAGTGCCACCCCACCCGCAACCTATATCAAGAACTTTTTCTCCCGGTTGTAAATCAAGTTTGTTTCCAACAATTTTTATTTTATTGAGCTGAGCCTGTGTCAAATCACTTGTTTTTTTAAAATATGCGCATGAGTAAATCATATTTGGATCGAGAAATGATTTAAACAAATGGTTTCCTGCATTATAATGTGTCTCTGAAAGAAGTGGTGCGTTTTTTCTGTCCTGTAAGTTGAAAATCGTGGATTTTACCCACAATAAAAATTTTGTCAGGGCTCCTAAAAAATTGTTTTTATGGATTCCTGCCTTAATAAGTTTTGCAATCAGTACATCTAGATGTGGTGAATCCCATTTCTGTTTCATGTAGGATTCACCCAAACCCAAAGAACCCCTGGTGATTATATTTTTATATGTCGATTTATCATGTACAACAATATCACTGCCAATCCTGATGTTGCTTTTTTTTAAAAGCCTTTTGATAATTTGTTTCCACATGATTGTATCGATTAATAATGATTTGAAATATTACTTAAGTTACACTTTTTTTAATAAATAGTGTCCATGATGTAATGCTGATTATGTGGATTGTAGCCGTTTGCGTAGTAGTTTCCTGTCAGCTTACAATAAAGTTGGGGCAGTTTTGGGTGAGGTGCAATAAACAAATTTCGGTTTTTGTGTCTATAGACCAAAATGAAACGAGCGAAATACCACTATGGCTCTGCCTCGGGGATAGTTCGGTTCAAGAAATTTGTTTATTTCTATCCCTGCAATTATTTATACATTCTTATCTGCTGGCCTTCTGATTCATTTATAGAATTCTTTTCAATATCAACCGTTTTATCATGCAAACAAATTTCATTACAATGTACTAATCCTAATATCCGAATAATATCCTGTGGCATTATGTGCGGAAACTACCTGAGGAATTCCATCTTTTACATCCAGGGCGCTTTGATGGCTATGGCCGGCAAGTATTGTTAAAAGATTTTTAGCACGAAACACTTCGTTGTAAAAATCAAATGTCACTTTGGTGTGTCCCCCCTTGCGCCATTTCTCCCGCCCCTCAATATCATAATTTTTATCTGCCTTTTCGCCCCATTCCGGGTTTGCACAGCCATACAACATTGACTTTCCCGGCATATAAAGAGGAATATGCAACATAAGAATAATCGGAATACCGGAATTTACCTTCTTTCTAAAAAAGTCCAGTTGTTCTGGCATTATTTCATATGTTGAATTATCTATGCAAACAAATTGTACACGGTTAACATCGTATGATGCAAATAAAGGATTATTACCCTGATACATCGGTTTCAAATGTTTTTCTGTCCATATATCACGAAGTTGCTTCGAACTGCCCTTCATCCCTTCGTAATGCCAGTCATGGTTGCCTGCAACGAAAGCGAAAGGAATACCGGTTTCTTTTAGCTTATTCAATGCCCATTCTATCGAAGCCAAAGATGGAAAACTAAAGATATCACCTGTTAAAGCCAGAAAATCTGAATTTTCTTCTTTTGCTCTTTGAAGTGTCCATTCAAAACTTTCTTTTGTCGAGTAGATCTTTTTACTTTGAAAATGAACATTGTCTTTATAAGCTCCGGACATTCGCTGGCTGAATTTCTGGTATTTTAATCCCCTTTCATCATCTAAGGAAAGGTGCGTATCGGTAATATGAAAAATACGGGTGGGTTTTACATTTGCTTTGGTATAAATTGAAATCTCATTTTTCACAATAGAGAAAGTTTCCCTGATATCCTTAACATTTTTTTGTTTTAATGAAGGAGTGAAAGCTCCCAATAGCAAACCTGATGTTGTTAGACCGGTAGCAGACAGAAAGTAACGTCGGTTCATTTTATCCGTTTTTAAAATTTAATCATAATAATTCAACAAGATATTCTTAATCTCAAAAACAAGCAACTTATTTTAAGTCATGCTGGAGGTAATGGTGAGGGTATGGTTAGTAAGGGATTGCGTGCTTCTTTCCTATCAAGTTATAGCTAATTTTGGAGAGGATTACTGAGCGCTGAAAACCACTGAAATCCTTATTAACTATACCGCGTATTATCGTCTGGTGTTTATTTTCTTTTGTCATTTTATTCACTACTATTTCTCGGTCTCCTGTGTTTTTAGCTTTGTAAGCTCTTTGACAAAGCTTTGATTTGTGCATAGGCTTGTGGAGCTTAGGCAATATGCTTGCAAATAGTGGAGGATTATTCCAGTAAAATACCATATTTACTTTCTATAAAAGCGTCTATCTCCTTTTGCTCAGTAGTATTTATAATGAAATCTTTATCCTTGTCATCGAAATTATAAACCCCAAAATTCTTTATATAATTTCTACTTAATGAATAATATCCAGAACCATATGGTTTGCTTGACAATTCAATATATGTCCAAAATAGTCTTGAAGTCATTAGTTTTTTTAGAAAGTGAAGTTCTTTCTCATTCTCAGTAACAACGGCTAAGCCATTATAGAACAATAAATCTTCATCAGTATCAATCGTAAAATTAGGTGTACTAGGTGTAATGTGAGGGAAAAATAATTTATATTTTAATTTCTCCAACGATTGGTTTCTACCGTATGCATACCAATTTTGATATTTCCCGTTTCCTTTATCTCTAGTGCTAAGGATTCTCTTTTTGTCAGTCAAATATTTGTATGCTTTTGGGTAATTAATTTTAATGTATTTTTCGTCGAGAAGAATTGCTCTATTATTGACATACTCATAAGGGAAAATTGCTTTAACTTTTATTGAGTCCACGCTTTCTGCTTGAGTAAATTTATTGGGGTTAATTATATCCCTACAAATATCCTTTTCAATTTCATAGACTTTACCATTTTGTAAATAGTAGTAATCATTATTTTCATCTATTGGATTGAAAATGTATATGTTATTTTTGAGTGTTGCTATGCCATTTCTAGTTTTATATAATTCTCCAAACGACACACCTGTGTCTTCAATTCTATCAATTATTTCATTTTTGTTTAAGTTCCATCCTTTGAACGCATCTAGTTTAGAATACTTTATTTTATTAAAAATCAAACTATTCAACTTTTTATTACTCCTTGCAAACTTAATGATTGAGGATTTTGAGTTTTCAATTAAACAAATACATGTGTATGTAGACTTACTTTTGAAAATTTGATTGTTTCCAAAGTCAATAATCTTAAAACTAAATTGGTTTTCTTGAAAATATTCTCTTAATGCACGACCATTAACACTTTTAAAAAATGTATTCATTGTAATGTAACCCAGAATACCGTTTGAAGTGAGATTTTCAATTCCTATTTGAAAAAATGGAATATATAAATCTGGATGCCCAGATTTACAGACTTTCCAATTATTTAATAATTTTTTTGAAGCTTCAGGAATGTTTCTGGAACAAACATAAGGTGGATTTCCGATGACGATATCAAATCCATTAAAATTTGGGTCCAGATTTTTCCAACTAAATGACAACGCATCACCAGTATATAAATTGAAATTAAAAGTATTAACATCTTCACCCTCAGATAATGCAAGAAGTGTAAGTAATAGTTTCGTTCTGTTGATTGAATATTCCTGTATATCTAATCCATAAATATGGTTGCTAAAAATATCAGAATATGATTTGTTTACCTTTTTTTTCAATTCAATTGAAGCATTGAACAGAAAACCTCCACATCCGCAGGCAATATCCGATATTTTAAATAAATCGGTAATTACAGTTTGCTTTTTAAAAGTTTCCTTAGCAATAAATTTTCTAATGTTTTCTGGTGTGTAAATAGCGCCATTGATTATTCTATCTGCAGGAGAAATTACAAATTCAAAAAGCTCTATTAGCTCTTCAAAACCGAAATGGATTACATCTGAATCGATAACAGATATGAACCCAATTAATTTTTCGTATTCTTCTTTATCACTTTTGTCTATACAATATGTTTTTAAAAATGTATTGTATTTAGGTTGGAGTTTATTGATTTTTAGAAATGCAGAAATAATAAGCCTATCAACTTCCTTTGGCGTTGTTAAATGATTCTGACTTAAATATTTGAATGCGTTTCTCATTTTAATTCTCACTCAGTTTTAATGTGTATTCAACATATTTATCATACAAAGTCAGAAGTCTATCCTTAATTTCAGGGCTGTCTATTTCCTTTAAAACTTCCTTACATTCATTAATCAAGTTATATGTCTCTTCAATATTCCAAATTACTTCATGCTGAGGTTTGTGAAGTTTTAATTTGTAAAACATCCACTTCCCCAACTTAGTACTATATGTGATTTTGCCGTCCAAGCCTCTAAGAAATTGTAGTCCATATTCATCATTACAAGGATCAATAAAACCTTCATCTTCCTGATTATGAACTGACTCATTGCCAGTTGGCCAATGGGCTCTTTTGGAATTATTACATGATCTACAAGAATATACAAGATTCGAGTAATCTGTATCTTTAATGTTTTTTAGATATTTCTGAGGAACAAAATGGTCAATTTCAAACCACGTAGTTCGCCAGATATCAATATCACTGCAATATCCACAACGGCATTTGAAATCTTCCTTTAGATCGTTTTTATGGTCAGAATACCTTTTTACCACAGTTTTTATATCTCTTCTTTTTGGAGTTTCTTTTCTAAAAGGAATCATATTACTTATTCTTATTTAGTTTTTTAAGCTCCTCCAAAATTTCCCTTGTTTCGGAAACAAACTCATTTAACTTAGAAATTGATTCTCTATGTATTAGATTCGCTGGAAAATCTTTTCCCTCAGGATTAAGTTCATCAAACAAGATATATAATTTAGTAAGTTCTTCCTCTTCAGGAATTTCTAGACCCTGATCATTTCTTTTTTCTACAAGCTTTTCGATTCGATTATTTGTGTCTTCTATTTTCTTCTTATAATTTGAAATATTAGATTGAATTTTTGTTTTGAAGATTTCTAGCTCATCTTCATTCTCTCCATCTAAAATATCCTTACTATAAATTATGTGCACATCATCTGTAAAATTGATTGCTTGCTTCTGGTAAGAAGTAAGCATTATTATAGGGAAATGAGGTTGAATTTGTTTAATAGCCTCAACAACTTTATTTCCATTAAAAGAAACATCTCCTTCCTCTTCCAGTAAGTAATCAGTAACAATTGCGTCTAGATTACTAGACATTAGCTGTACTAACAATTCCTTAATAGAAGAATTGATATCGACTTTGATTCTTAATATATCAAATTCAGTCTTGAATGTTTGATAAAAGGTATTTATCCAACCATCATTTTCGTCTAAATATGCAATTTTATATTTCATTTTCGAGCTTTAAAGGTCATTTTAAAAGTTAATCCTTCATCAATCTTGATAATAGAAATGGATGAGTTATTGTACTCTTCAATGATTGATTTTACGATGTAAAGACCCAATCCTGTTCCAATTCTATTTCCTTTGTTATCAGTTTTTGAAGATTCATTTAAATTGAAAATTTCTTCTGGATTATTTTTGTACTTTTCATCCAATCCCCTACCATTGTCAGAAAAAAAGATTTCAACATCATTTTCCTTTTTCTTCCATTTTATTTCAATTCTTTTCTCCTCTTTATTAAATCCATAGAGAGCATTAACTGAGTTTGAAATCAAATTATTGAAAATAGAATCCATATTTACCTCAAACGCTCTAATATTGCAAACATGATCATCCAGTTTATGTAATTCGATATTAATATTTCGTTGTTTTAATGCCTTACTCCAATTGGCTTTGAACTTCTCAAAATATTCAGTAAAATCTAAATTGGTTCTTTCTCTCTTATCCTGTTTTAAAGTATTCAATGAATAATCAAGCCAATGTTTCAACTTAAAATCTTCTTCACTCATTAAATCAATCATATAGAAAGGATTATCATCCCTGTCTACTTTTGATTCTAATTCTTTTTCATTTAAATGGTTTCTTAACTCTTTTATTAAAAATTTTGTCCTGGGTATTAATCTTGCTCTTAGGCTCTTAACCTCATGAGCAAAAGATGAAATGATAAGCCCAACACTGGCATAGCTCCTCAATAACCTTAGTTCTTCATCTTTTTTCTCATTCTCCTTTTCAAGGATTAAGAAAGCCTCAGCCATATTTTCATATGAGTCAGCCGGTTTAGTTGCAGTATCTTCATTATTCTTATCATTTTTACTTTTATCTTCTCTTTCTTCCTTCTCTTTTTTTACCTTTTCAGCATCCTCTTTTGCTTTTCTTATTTTCTCTTCTTCTTTTTTTCTATTAGAATAAAGTTTAAAAAGATTGTGCATTATTATGTTACGATCTTTCTCGAAAAGACCTATGATCTCAATTAAGATATTTTTAAATAACTCAAACTCATCATTTTCAATAATCCCTTCTCGTCCAGATTTGTCTTGAAAATAAGCATTGTGAATTCTCGATATTTTAACGGTTCCAGCTATTTGATTTGGCCCGATTCTGTAGCCTCCAAGTCGTTGCCCTGCGCCGCCGGGACTTTGAGCCTGTCTTTCTCCTAATCGTAACCAATCATCTCCGTTTTCACCATAGGGTCTGATTCGGAAATCGTCTCGAAATATTTTTATACCGCCAAATTTTTTAAGCCAAGATTTTCTGTTAGCACTATTGATACCTTTATAAGGGTACTTTTTTAAATCACCATCATCTTTGTCATCTGAAATAGTATTTTTTAAGAAATAGAATGAAAAATCAAACTTACCAATGCGTTCAAGTAAATCTTTATCAACTTTTTCCGATACCAATTTCTCAATTGCTAATTCAAATTGAATTTCTTTTTGTTTAAAATCTTTAAGTCTGAATGGTGAGTTTTTCATCATGTCAGACTGAAATACTTCTATATATCGATTTTCTAAAGCATCTACGTCTAGCTCATTTCGGGTTATTTCAACTTTTAATTTTTTACCATTAATTGTGTTATACGCCGCCTTTACTTTATAATCATAATCATCATAAAAGGCTCTCTTTACAGTTCCAAACTCTTCTAAATTATTGAGAAGAAAGAAATCAATTTTAAAGTCATTTTGCTCCTCTGGTGGAAGCAACATCTCCAAATTGCCAAATAATTTCTTTAATTTATCATCACTCCATTCGTCATTTAGTTCGGTTATTTCGATAACAGTTCCACATTCAAAATTTATTTCTTCTATTGCCTCTTGAACTTTTTTAAAGCTTGAAAATCGTCCAGAAAATTCTTGTTTTATATTAGTGTTCTCTTTTGACGTTAAAACAGCCTGAACATCGGTAACAGTTGCACCTACTTTGTCAAATTCTTTCCAGTCCACAGTCCAGTCAAAACCAATTTTTTCTTGATTTTTAATTGATTCTGTTTCGTTTAATTCTAATTGATCTGGAAGAGTAAGCATATTAGTAAACATGCCAAGTCGATTTAGAGCAAATCGACCAATACCCTTGGCACCCGTTTTAACTCTTCCAGCTTTTGTTGTGTGTTCGTAAAGTTTATTATCCGTTCCAATCGTCATCCATTGGTTTTGAATGGTTTTATCATTCATTCCAATGCCATTGTCAATGACGTAAATCATGCTATTTTCTTTGTCAAACTTCTCTTTCGCACCTTCATCATTTGTTGATTTTTCTTTTTTAAATTTTAAATCGAAAATTATGATACAGTTCGTAGCATCTGCATCATAGGTATTTTTGACAAGCTCAACAATAGCTCCTTCCTCTGTCGAAAAATTTTCAAGGCCAATTAATTTTGCTGTCCTTGCAGAAACCTTAAATGGAACTTTGGTAGATATTTTATTTATATTATTTTCCATTTATTTGTCATTAATGAGTTCTCTTGGTTTTACCTCAAGAATTTCGGCGATTTTCACAAGAGTAGGCAGAGTAGGTTGTACGTCATTTGTACACCAACGTGAAATGGTTGCCTCATTTTTGCCAAGTTTCTGAGCTAACCATTTATTACTCTTGTTATTTTCCACAAGAACCACTTTTATTCTATTCAGTTGCTTTTTACTCATAATAATTGCATTGGAGACAAATTATTTGACATCAAAAATACAATTAATGACGTTAAATGCCACATAGGAATTTGATTGTTTTTACAAATTTTCTTAACAATTTATTCTTAGTCAATCATAATTATAAACAGAACTGGTCAGCTCATTAAGAGTGTTGGATAAAAAAACAGCTCTTTTGCAAACTTTGGATTTGTGTTGGCTTGTGCTGTTTTATTACATGATTAGGTTTACGGAAGTGAGGTTTACCAATAATTAACCCATAAAACTTTTTGCCTTATTTTCTTCTCAGTATTTTTGCAATTCGACTATTTATAATTTCCGACAGGTTCCAGTTATAGAGTTTAGGATCCGTCGTACTGTAGAATTGAACAACTACAGCATCAAGATCTTTGTGATATAAGGCGAAACTCTGATATCCCGGAACCCAACCGGAATGTTCAAACTTGTAGACAGAAGAATATATTTCCTGTTCACCCGGTTCAAACACTGAACCGTCGTTTAGTGCCCTCAGAAAAATACCTACATCTTCTGCGGTAGCTAACATGCCATGTTCATCGGCCTTTAAATCAAAAGGATGTCCTACATGATAGCCACTCATCACATCTTCCATATTCACCTCAGGCAGCGAACTAAAAGTATTGTTAAGATTGAGCGGAATTAAAATTTTTTCACGAATAAACTGAAAGTTATCATAACCCAGTACATCATCCATTATCTTGTTGATTAAAAGATAGTTTGTATTACAATATTCATAGTCTTCACCTGGTTCAAAGTTGGCCGGTTTGTCCAGAATTAATGCAAGGCTTTCTTCAAAGCTCTCTGTAGGAGCTGCCCAAAAATTTGGAGCATCGGTAAAATTTGGAATTCCACTTCTGTGTTGTATCATCAATCTTATCGTGATTTTGTCCGCGTTTTCTATTCTTCCCTTAAGTTCAGGTAAATAATCAGCAATTGTTTTATCCAGCGAAAGCCGGCCATCATTTACCAGTTTGCTTACAGCTACCACGTCATATAGCTTACTAATGCTGGCAATCTTAAACAAGGCGTGAGGATTGGCAGGTGTTTTGCTTTCTCTGTTATGCCAACCGGATGCAAAATACTGAGGTGGTTGACCAGCCTGATCGATATAAACAATCATGCCGTCAAATCCATGACTTATTGCTTCATCCAACTGTTCCTGAACCGTGTCTGGTAGTGGCAGTATCCAGGCCTTTACCAATAGCCATGGTACAAAAAACATCGAGACGATGGTACCAACAAGTAATATTATTCTGATTATTTGTTTTGTATGTTTCTTTTTTTTCACTACTCATTTTTGTAATTATTAATATTTAACAGAATTCAGAACTTATGGTTGTGGTTATTTTATTCTTTCAGCAATATGGAAATCATTGGACGGGTTATTTCCAGTTCTTTTAAATCAAGTTTTAGCCCAAGAGGTTCCATTTGTTTTTTTATCATTTCATAAATGGGTTTCATTTCAGAAAACGGAACGATAACTGATTCTTCCGGAGTTGCTCCGTAGTTATTTTTTAATGATTTATCAGCCCCTGCTTCCAGAAGCAATTGTACAATCTCAACATGGCAAAAGAATGCAGCAGCACGCAAAGCAGTAGAACCTTCGTTGTTTTTAATATCCAGTTCTGCATTGGCGTCGATTAATATTTTAACGATATCGCTTTTACCAAAAGCTGAAGCAGTTATTAAGGGTGTTGAACCACTCATTTGGTCTTTTATATTGATATCTGACCCGGCTGCAATATGTTGTTTTACAATTTCAAGATTCCCGGCAATAATTGCAGATTGAATATCCGGTTCCGGTTCTTCAAGCGACAGTCCGGCCTTAGCATTAACTTCTGTCTGAGTGTATATATTTGATAGAAAAACAATCATGAATAAAAGGCTTATGACCATTTTTAACGGATTAAATTTTAATGTTTTCATTTGTATAAATTTTAATGTTTTACTTATAGAATTCTTTTATTAACTGTTTTAATACAGGAGGTATTTTTAACTATTCCACAACAATTACCACGTTCCCTTTTTTATGCCCGGTGCCAATATACTGATGAGCCTGTGCTACTTTATCCAGTGGAAACTGGCGGTCGATAACAGTTCTCAAATGTCCCGACTGGAAAATATCAAGTAATTCGTTAAGTAATTTTTTTAACTGATCGTGCGCTTTTAATCCGGTGGCTGCAAAAGAAGCTTTTTTATTGCCAAACACCGAAGTTCTTAACATGGATAATAATAGACCAAATTTTAAAACAGGAGATAAATAAAGCCCTTGATGTGTAAGTACTTTTTTTGCTTTTCTAAACGGAATTTTCCCAAGGGTATCATAAATGATGTCGTACTTTTTTGAGGATTTTGTAAAATCTTCTTTCTTGTAATCGATTACAAAATCGGCACCCAGTGATTTTACCAGCCCGGCATTTGTTGTACTGCAAACACCGGTAACTTCGGCACCAAAATATTTAGCCAACTGTACCGCCGAAGTACCCAGACTTCCCGAAGCCCCGTTAATCAGCACTTTCTGACCGGGTTTTATTTTAGCCAGTTCTTTTAAAAAGTTGATGGAAGTAAGATGTCCGTCACAGTATGAACTTGCCTCTGTAAAAGGAAGGTTATCCGGTTTGTGCAACAGCACACCATTTTCATTTACACAAATGTATTCGGCATTGGAAGAAAATCCTAAACTGGTTTCTCCAAACACTTCATCCCCAACATTAAAACGGTTAACTTTTTTCCCGACAAAAACCACGGTTCCGGCAAAACCTGTTCCAGGAATTTCGTTTTTGGGCTTTCTAAATCCCATAAACAACCTGCTTAAATAAGGTTTGCCCGATATCATCATTGTATCGGCTGTTGTTGCCGAACTGCTGACTACTTTTATTAAAATCTCATTCTCATTTACCTGAGGTATTTCTACTTGTTTTACTTTTAATACTTCATGATTTCCGTACGCTGTTGCAACGATTGCTTTCATTTTTTGAGCTTTCATCTTTTTTGTTTTTAAATGTTTACAAAAGCAAATCTACGGGCATTTACCACACAGGTCGTTCGGATAAACTCTGAAGAGATTCGGATTTATAAATCGGAACTAATTAATACTATTTTGTCTTTTTATGAAGTCGTTAGGGGTAATTCCTTCTTCCTTTTTAAAAAAAGTATTAAACACGGTTTTGGAGTTAAAACCACTTTCATAAGCCAGTCCAATAATGGAAATATTCTTGTTTTCCGGATTTTGTGCAAGTTGTTTAAAATGCTCCAAACGATAACGGTTTATAAACTCGTTAAATTTTTTACCCAGCTTTTCATTCAGTAACCATGATAATTTGTTGGGATGAAATTCAAGCAGTTGTGCCAGCTCCCTTAACGACAGGGTCGGATTGAGATATGGTTTTTCTGTCACCAGAAAGTATAGAAGTTTAGCGGAATAAGCTGAGGCAGTTTCTTTATCGAGTAAGGGAGTTTTAACAGAATCGTGCTGATTTAAATTTGTTTTGGTGTACAAGCGTTTTTCATAAGAAGCATACCTGGCATCTTTGTGGATAATCTCAGAAAGTGGATCAGAAAAAGTAAGCATTAATATAGAGGATTTTATGCTTAATGCTTTTTCCAGCCAGTCAAATGCTTCGTCGAATTTGTTTAAATTGACCAATGCCAGGAACAGGTATGAGTGTGCCTGAAAAGAATAGGGTTTTTCGGCTTCTTTTTTTAACTCATCCAATAATTCTAATCCATTCTGTAAATCTCCTTTTAAAATAATAGCAAGACAGGTTATTCCCAGTTTCTCATCGGGCAATAGTTTTTCTGAGAGCGTATTTTCAATATAGTTTATTACTTCTTCGAACTTTCCCGTTTTAAGCATACAATATGCTTTAACTATAACGGCAGGAATGTTTTTAGGATTTTTCTCAATGATTTGATGGACGACTTTTTCAGCCCTACCATACTCTTTGTTACGATATAAGTAATATGATTTGTAAAAGAGGGTTTCAAAATTTAACGGGTCTATACCCAGTGCCAGTTGCAAATACCTGTGTGCTACTTTCATCTCTCCGGTGAGGATGTGTAAAAACGATTTAAACTGAAGTGCTTCCGGATAATTTGGTTTTATTTCCAATGCATAGTCAATGTGTTTCATTGCATCGGCATAATTGCTGTCGGTAAAAAAAGAGAGGTTCGCCAGTTGATAATGTACTCCCGCGTTCTTCGGATTTATGCTGTGTGCTCTTTGGGTGTATTCAACAGTTTTCGCATATGCTTCCTGCCACGGATAAGATTCTGTGGTTCCCATAAAACTATAGGCATCAGCAAGACCAACCAACGATTCCGTGTGTTTTGGATCAAGGGCAATCGCTTTTTCAAAAAATTCTATGGCCAAAATGACATCCTCAGGATTCCATTTGTTAAAATGAAACAATGCTTTTAAATATAAAGAATAGGCATCCAGGTTACCGGTTTGTTTGTCAACCAAATGCTCCTTAATTTCCAGGTGGCCGGTAAATTCCCTGAGTTTATCGGCAATATGCAAACTAATTTCATCCTGTATTTCAAAAATATTTTCAAGTTTCCTGTCCCATGTTTCCGACCAAAAATGAGTATCCTTATGCGCCTCAATCAACTGTGCTGTTATTCTGACTTTATCCAATGCTATTCATACACTTCCTTCAAGAATTACAGAAACATTAAGTTGTTTTGCAATTTCTTTTAGTTGAATATCTTTTCCCTTAAAATAGAATGACGAGGTACGAGAGGTTACTTTTAATCCGTCGATTTGAGCCAGGGCATTTATAATCTCCTCGGTTATTCCGTCACTAAAGTATTCTTTGTCAGCATCGGCGCTCATATTTACAAACGGAAGCACAGCGATTGACTTTTGAGTATAAGTTTTTTCAGGCATTTTTGAATGTTACACAGAACAGTAGGTACATGTTGTCAAACAAATGTTTTATTGTAAAGTTTATGGTTGGCCAAATATACCTGGGATGCTGTTGCTTGTATAACAGCAAAACCGAAAAATTATAAGGAAAGGATTTTTCAATATAAAATTGTGGCAAACAAAATAAATCAAATGTTTCGAACGCCTGTTCAGAAAAAAAAACTAATTTTGAATTGATTTTTAAACCAACAAAATCTAATTCAGTTTTCAATTTTCCGAAACATTGTTACTGAATGATTTACTGCTAGCCTGTTTGAATTTTGGCTTCGTATGAATGCCTTAATTTGTATAGTATTGCAGAAAAGTGAATTGAAACAGATATGGAATTTATAGACCAACAAAAAACTTAATAAATAATGAAAAGAAGAGATTTTGTAAAAAACGCCCTTTTGGCAAGCGGTGCTATTGCAATTCCTACACTTGTTAAAGCCAGCGCACTTGGTAAAAATGGATATGTGGCTGCCAGCGACAGAATCGTAATGGGAGGAATTGGCCTGGGAAGTATGGGTAGAGGCGACATGAATAACTTCCTAAACAAAAAGGAAGTTCAATATGTAGCAGTTTGCGATATTGATAAAAGACATCGTCTGGGCTCAATGAAAATGATTAACGATGCTTATGGTAACGAAGATTCAAGAAGTTATAACGATTTCCGGGAGTTTCTGGAAAAAGAAAAACTTGATGCGGTTAACATTGCTCTTCCTGACCACTGGCATGGAATCATTTCAGTTGCAGCTGCAAACAAGGGACTTGATATTTACGGGCAAAAACCTTTGTCACGCACAATTAAAGAAGGACGTGCAATTGTTGATGCGGTAGAGAAAAACAATATTGTCTGGCAAACAGGTAGCCAGCAACGTTCCGGGGCAAGGTTTCACAGGGCTTGTGAATTGGTTAGAAATGGTAAACTAGGTAAAATAGAAAGGGTTGAAGTTGGATTGCCTGATGGCGGTCATAAAGCAGGAAATCCGGATCCGCAACCTGTTCCGGAAGGAGTGGATTGGGACATGTGGCTCGGGCCGGCACCCAAAGTTCCGTACCGTGGTGTTTTACACTGGAACTGGCGTTGGATATTGGCTTATTCCGGAGGACAATTAACCGACTGGGCAGGCCATCATATTGATATTGCACAGTGGGGACTGGGAATGGAAAGAACCGGGCCTGTAAAAGTGGAAGGAAAAGCTGAGTCGTTGAAAAATGATATTTATGATGTTCCTTATGCTTATGATATAGAATATGAATATGAAAATGGCATTGAAATGAGAGTGGCCAATAGCAGAAAATTTATCGAAAGAAAAGGAAAAGGCTGGGATGGCCGCAAAAAAGATCATCAATTCGGAATGGGCGCAGTTTGGTATGGTGAGGAAGGATGGCTACAGGTAAACCGGGCTGGAATGTGGTCGGATAACCCTAATATTCTGGAAGCTACAATCGGCCCCAACGATATTCACCTTTACAAAAGTACCAATCACCATCAGAATTTCCTCGATTGTGTTAAATCGAGAAAAGAGACCGTAGCACCTGCAGAAATAGGGCACCGTTCAATCAGTGTTGCATTAATTGGCGAAATTGCGATGATGACGGGAGATGATTTAAAATGGGATCCAAAAACAGAAAGATTTACCAACAGCGATGAAGCAAACAAAATGCTGATGAGAGATTTCCGCTCACCATGGAAATTACCAAAAATATAATGCGTAGTTGCTAATATATTAAAAGAGGAGATTCTGAATGGATTTCCTCTTTTTTCAAACAATAAAAAAATAAACCGCTGGCGCAGTTTTGTAAACTGTGCCTCAGCTTAACAGGATGAAAATATTACATTATTCTATTTCAACTTTATCAAGTTGTACACCGATTACCTCCCGATTACTATAGGGAGGAGCGAACGGAACGAATTTGAATATTCATATTATATTGATATTTATTATTCCAATTCACTTAATCCTGTTGTGAATGGTTTTGCAAAAGGTTGGTTGGTCGTTCTGGAATGCGGACAACCGGTAGAAAATGTTACTGGGTAGTATATTGAACAATCATGGCAATTAATTTAATAACAGAATCAAGAACTCAAAGAAGTAAATAGTAGTTTTATAAAGCGCTCCTTCACAAAAAATAAAAGTAAAAAATGCCAGGGTGCAAATCCTGGTATTTTTTTACACAAATTAAAATTAACTGTGTCGTAAAAAAATAATCCTAAATAGTTCTGTAAAAATGCTGAACTGTTTTTGTAATTACCTGAATTTTACTCCTATCTTGGAAATTTAAAATCCTTTTATTTACTTTATGTAATTGATTCTTAACCTTTATGCCGGAAACTTTCATCAATAAAATCGAAAAAATTGTTTTATCGAACCTCGAAAATGAAAAGTTTGGCGTTAGTGAACTTGCTGCTGAAACTGGTTTAAGCCGGTCGCAGGTTCTACGGAAAATTAGATCATTAACAGATAAATCCGCCAATCATCTTATCCGTGAAATCCGGTTGAAAGAAGCTGCAAAATTCATTCAGAGCACTGATTTAACAGCTTCTGAAATAGCTTATAAAACCGGATTTAGCAGTCCTTCCTATTTTAACAAGTGTTTTCTTGATGAATATGGTTTTACTCCAGGAGATTACAAAAAAAGGCTGGTTGAAGGAATTAAGGATGAACAGGTTCCTCAAAAGAAAACAGTAGGTAGTAAAATTGCAAAACCGGTGTTAATAGTCACACTAATAATGGTTGTGGCAATTATCGGATATTATGTGATTGTCAATCCGGTAAACAAAACCACCAATCTACAGGCATCCATAGCAGTTTTACCTTTTAACGATTTTTCGGAAAACCAGGACCATGAATACCTGGCCGATGGAATCACTGAAATACTAACCCGTGATCTCTCAAAATTGAAAGAGCTGAGGGTACCCTCCAGAACCTCCTCGATGAAATTTAAGGGGGAAAAACTGCTTTCTTCAGAGATAGCCCGTCAACTCAAGGTAAAACTTATTCTGGAAGGTTCGGTGTTACGAACGGGCGACAGTGTGCTGGTGACGGTGCAATTGATTGAAGTTATTCCGGAAGAGAAACATTTATGGGCTGAAAGTTATTCTGCAGGATACAAAAACATTCATCAATTAATAGATAAAATATCAAATGAAACTACGGGAAATGTTTCAACTGTTTTAAACATTCCTCAGGGTGAAAAAAAGGTTACCAATGTTGATCCAAAAGCTTATGAGTTGTATTTACGTGGCCAACACATTTTAAACCATCAGAAAACCCGTGACAGTTCAATGCGAAAAGTGGTGGAGTACGTTGAGCAGAGTATAGAAATTGATCCCGATTTTGCTCCGGCTTATGTTACGTTGGCGGAAACATACTTGGCAATGAACACGCTTACCGGTGATAATGTTGTAAGATTAATGAATCGGGAAAATGCACGTAAAGCGGTTGATAAAGCTTTGGAATTGGATAAATCGCTTGCTGAAGCTTATGTTGCAAAAGGTAATCTTGCAGGCAGGCTTGACGGGGACTGGGAAAAAATGAAAGATTTAGCAGAAAAGGGTCTTGAACTGGAACCGAGCAATGCAGGTGCCCATTTAATATTATCGAATTATTATGTGGTTAAGGGGATTTACAGGAAGGCAATTGAAGAAGCATTAAAAGCAGAAGAACTAGATCCGGTGAATCCAGTGGTGGGTTGTCTGGTTGCCGAGCGCTATTATATTTCGGGCAATCTTGAAAAAGCCATTAAAAAAAACCTTGAAGTTATCGGTCTGAATCCGAATTATGGCTGGGCATACCATAACATCGGTTTTGTGTATATGCAAGCCGGCGATCCGGAAAAGGCAGTGGATGCCTGGCAGCAACTTCAGATTATCAGGGGGCACAAGGAGCTTTATGATTGTTACGATGAACATGCGTACCAGTATTGTTTCCAGTTTTTTATCGATAATGCCAAAAATAACCATCCCCGGTTTTGTTCAAACCCAATGTTGATTTCTATGGTTCAGATGCTGGTGGATGACAAACAGGGGGCTCTTGAATTTCTTGACATCGCACTTGAATACAAAAACGAAGACCTTCCGGTTATGATCACTTATCCGGATTTTTATGCATTGCACGAAAATCCAAAATTCCAGGAAATTATTCATAAAGCAGGTATTGTTATTCCGGATAGATAGATTATCAGGTTTCCATAGCAATAATAACTGCTTTAAACTTTCGATGCTTCAAAATTACAATCGGTGCGCCATTTTTTAAAGTTTATGCTTCATTGCTGATAAGTTGCAATTGCTTCATTTGGAGAACTTTGTTTTGTAAACTTTAAAATCAATTTATTATGAAAACTTTAAAATTAATGCTGCTTATAGGACTTGTTTCCTTTTTTTTATTTTCACTGAGTAGTAATGCTCAAGTTGTCAAAGAGGTAAAAGGTGAATGCATTGAGGTTGAACCGTCTGCAATAATGTATCCTGAATGTGGTAAATGGATAAAACTGGCTGGGCCGGTTGAATTTTGCTGGAAATCGGTAACAAGGAATATTCCTGGCGGTAACAAAATGGTAATGTTTACCATGACATTTAAAGGTAGAGTGTATAATTCAGTTGGAGCTGAAGTTGCTTTCAGTACTATGGATAAATCGTTATATCTATTAAATGGTAACGGATTAGAGCTTTTAAATGAGATAAGCGTTGGTTCCCTCGGAGGTATGCAGATTTTAGCAAAACATAATTTGGAAATTAGTCATGATGGAGTTGTTACTCCGGTAATCGAAAATTTGAATTTTGTTTGTAAAGAATAGTTTTAGAAATTATCCTTGTAATCCCTAAATATGGTATAAAAACTCGTCCCTGAATTCAGGGACGGGTATTTTAACTTACTAACCATAAAACAATTACTCATGAAATCAATTGCCTTTATTTTTATTTGTGTTTTTTCCGTTTCAGTTCTTCGTGCCCAACAACCTTTTTCTGTTCCGGAAGTTACCAACGACCAGGAAAAAGAAATTCTTTACAACCATGTAATTGCCTATTGCGCCACGGGAATAACCTTTGCAAAAACAAAAGGTGTTTCACCAATAGAATATGGGAATTACATAGGTGAACAGTTTAAGCCTTTCTGGAACCAGGAACAGGGATTTCCTTTTTTTGTAAATACAATAATGTTTATTCTGAAAGGAATGCACCCGGCCAACGAAATGCAGATTCTGGAACAAAACAAAAAAATGGTCCGTTTTAAAATGAAAAACGTGGATGCCATGTTTCAATTGGGTCCGGCGTATGGAATTACGTATAACGAATTTTTGGAATGCTCAAAAGGAATTCTTGAAACCTTGGCAGATTACATGAAATCGGAGTTTAAACAGGAAATGGATAAAAATGGCTGGTATGTGGTAACCATAAAAGAAAAATAAAATAGAGGCTGGTTTAAGTCTCTTATTTGAAAATAAGAGATTGTTTTGAATTATTTTTGGATTTCATATTGGTGCTATAACCGGGTGGAATTTTGTGTTTTTGTGGCATTAACTTTTTTAAACCACAAAGCCCCGCTGGCGCAATTTTGTAAACTGTGCCTCAGCCCAATAGGCTAAAAATATTACATTGTTTTATATTCAACTTTATCAAGTTTCACACCGATTTCATCCCGATTACTATCAGGAGGTGCAAGCAGAGTAAAATCGAGAAAGGAAACCGTAGCACCTGCTGAAATTGGACACCGGTCAATAAGCGCTGCATTAATTGGCGAAATTGCGATGATGACGGGAGATGATTTAAAATGGGATCCAAAAACGGAAAGATTTACCAACAGCGATGAAGCAAACAAAATGCTGATGAGAGATTTCCGCTCACCATGGAAATTACCAAAAATATAATGCATAAATGCTGATATTGAAAGAGGAGATTCAAAAAAAGATTTCCTCTTTTTTTATTCAGGCAAAATAAAATTGTGGTGAAAAAAGAATTTCGAAACAAAATTTTAACTTAGTGGGATAAGCATTTTTTTCAATCTATTCTGTAATTAATACTTAAAACAATGAGAACATTTGTATTTTCAATTTTTGTCATTCTGATTATTTCTTCCTGCACGGATAAAAAACAAATTCTTTTTAATGGTGAAAACCTTGATGGTTGGGAAATCTTTGTGTTTGATACAATAACAAACCCTTCCGAATTCTTTTATGTAAAAGATGGGGTAATTGAAACTACAGGTGTTCCAAATGGATATTTAAGAACAACAGAAGAATATTCAAACTATAAATTGCATATTGAATGGCGTTATCCTGAAAAGCCGGTAAATAGTGGGATTTTCTTACATACAAACGGACCGGATTTAATCTGGCCAGGGCATTATCAGGGACAGTTGAAACATGAAGATGCCGGAGATTTTATAGTTCATGGAATTGGCATGAGCGCAACTTTGCGAGATACGGTTTATACATCCAGCGATTCCAATAAACCTCTGATTACAAAACTCCATAATTCCAGTGAAAAAAGACCTGGTGAATGGAACAGTTTCGATATTCTTTGTAAAGGAAATACAATCGAATTACGTGTAAATGGGAAATTACAAAATGTAGCCACACAATTGTCGCATACAAAAGGTAAAATTGGTATGCAGGCAGAAGGAGCAAAGATTCAGTTTCGGAATATCTGGATTGTACCGGTATTAAAAAAATAGATTTATTCTTTTAATAATTACTCTTTTCTGCCAAACTTCATGACTTCTGAAAGTGGCTTACTGTATAGATTTTTAACGAAGGACCACACGGGAAACGCAGAATTTCATCACGCATTAACGAAAATTGAAAAGTAAACCTTATAAACTAAACTAAATACCATGAATACCAACAGAAGAAAATTTATAACAAGTGCAGCAGCAGGTGGAGGAGTTTTGGCGATAGCACCTTTATCATCATGTTGTGATACTGAAGGAAGTAAATATCAGGAACCTGATTATGCTGCCCTGGATAAAGCAATGCAATCGCCCATTTTAAAAAGGGAGCTGTTTTCTTCTCCGGTGATAATTGAAACCCTGGACTTATTAAGAGACCGAAACAATTTTATTTGCAGGGTACGTTCAAAAGAAGGAGCTGAAGGTATTTCTATTGGGCATCCTTTTATTTCGAAAGAAAGTTACCCGATGTTTATTAATCTATTAAAGCCATTGTTTATTGGTAAAGATGCCAGAGATTTAGATACATTGGTAATTCAGGCAGCAGAAAATTTTGTAAAGCGTCAGGGAATTCCGCTTTGTGTACAAATTGCAACAATAGAATTTGCCATCCTGGATATGTTGGGAAATATAGCCAACAAACCCGTAGGCTCTTTGATTGGAGATATCTGTAATCCAAAAGTTGAAATTTATCTTGGCACAAGATTGTGGGAACTTCGAAAAAAAGAACCGGAAGAATCTTTATCACTGGTAAAACAGGACTATATTGAAACCAAAGCCAAAGCTATAAAACTCAGGGCAGGGGTAGGGGACAATTCGGGTTCTGACAAAGACAATGCATCCGGACGAACAGAAAAGCTTATTAAAATGGCCCGTGAAATGTTTGGAGATGAAATGATACTGATGATCGATGGTAATGGTACATATTCAGTAAAAGAAGCCATTCGAATCGGTAAAATACTGGAAGAGTACAACTATTATTTCTGGGAAGAACCCGTACCCTGGGATTGGTATGAAGAGCAAAAACAGGTTGCTGAAGCATTAAAAATAAAAATGGCAGGTGGCGAAGTAGAATTTGGAATGCACGCTTTCAGGTGGCTGATTGCCAACGGTGCATTTGAAATTTTTCAACCGGATTTATTTTATTTTGGGGGAATGATTCGTTCGATGAAAGTAGCACGAATGGCCGAAATTACCGGTAAAACAATTGCTCCGCATATGTCGGAGGGCGGACTGGGATTTTTGTATATGTTACATATGGTCTCGGCTCTGCCAAATGCAGATAAGTATCATGAGTTTAAGATGTTTGAAACCAGGGATGCCAATGGTACCCGAATCCCTGTTCAAAGTAAAGCTGAAGCTTTTAAAAGTGTCGACGGGGTAATTGATGTTCCCAAAGGCTCTGGCCTGGGGATTGAAATCGATCCGGAGTACATAAAAACACATCGTGAGGTAGCAGGTTAAATGTGAAATTTACATAAATTGCAATCGATTGCATGCCCGTGTTTGCCTGTTTTGTTTTTATCATTTTTATCTTTGAAAGAAATAATATTTCAAAAAGAATTTCCAAAAAATACTAAATATGAAAGTAATTACATTCGGCGAAATAATGTTACGCCTTTCAACGCCGGGATACTTACGAATTTCTCAGGCAAAAGAGTTTGTTGCTACTTATGGCGGTGGCGAAGCAAATGTTGCAGTTTCACTGGCTAACTACGGTATCCCGGTAGATTTTGTAAGCCGTATCCCTGAAAACGATATTGGCAGGGCGTGTAAAATGGATTTACAGAAGTATGGTGTTGGTACAGACAAGATAATTTATGGTGGCGAACGACTGGGAATTTATTTTTTGGAAACAGGCGCAGTAAGTCGTGGAAGTAAAGTTGTATACGACCGTGCTCATTCTGCTATTTCTGAAATCAAACCCGGAATGATTAACTGGGAAAAAGTTTTTGAAGATGCCAACTGGTTTCACTGGACAGGAATTACACCAGCCATTTCACAGGGTGCTGCAGATGCATGTCTGGAGGCCATTCAAAAGGCCAATGAAATGGGAGTAACGGTTTCATGCGATTTGAATTACCGTAAAAACCTTTGGAAATATGGCAAAAAATGTGGTGATGTAATGCCTGATTTGGTAGCAGGAACCGATATTGTTTTAGGAAACGAAGAAGATGCGGCAATGGCTTTGGGAATTCATCCTGAAGGTGTGGATGTTACAGCCGGTCATGTTGAAGGAGCTGCTTATGAATCTGTTTCAAAACAGATTATGGCAAAATACCCAAGAGTGAAAAAAGTGATTACTACGCTTCGCAGTTCTGTAAATGCAAATCATAATAACTGGGCAGGAGTGCTTTGGGACGGTAAACAACTGTTTGAATCTCCTCAATACCAGATTACACATATTGTTGATCGTGTTGGTGGAGGCGATTCATTTATGGGAGGATTGATTTATGGTTTATTGACCTACAAAAACGATGACCAAAAAGCTTTAAATTTTGCGGTAGCAGCATCATGTTTAAAACATACAGTTTTTGGTGATTTTAACCAGGTAAGTGTCGAAGAAGTTGAAAAACTGATGAGTGGTGATGCTTCCGGAAGAGTAGCGCGGTAAACTTGTTTAAAGTTTAAAGTTCAAAGTTTAAAGTTCTAAAGGCAAAAGGCAAAAATAATAGAACCATGGGTTCAGCGGTTTTTAACCGCTGTTTTAGGCGGTCAAAAACCGCCGATCCCTATTGGTTTAAAATTTAATTAATACTTTTCCTTCACTCATATTATTCTTATAGGTTTCAAGAGCCTCTTCAATTTGTTCAGGAGGAAAGGTTTTATAAATTTTTGTGCCTAACTCATTTCCTATCAGGGATTGAATTTTTCGGATGTTGTTTATGTTCTGAATAAAACTTTTTTTCTTTAACCAGTCAGTTAACCAGAATCCTTCAATTTTGTTTCCTGTAAAAATTAAATCACCAGGAAGTATTTCACAGACATCGGGAGACAATCTTCCGTAAATAAATAAGGTACTTCCATTTGGAGCTGCATTTAATAGTTTTTGAACCAGATCACCACCAACCGCATCAAAAATTACATTTGCATTTAAGTTGTGAGATAATTCTTTTAATTCACCTTCAAAGCTTTCCTCACTGCTGTTTAAAATGTATTCAGTACCCTCACTTTTTAGCAATTCTACCTGTGCATCTCTTCTAACCACTGAAATTACAGGTATTCCTTTTGCTTTCCCCAATTTTATAATCATTCTTCCCAAAGCACTTGCAGCAGCCGTATTTATAATCCCGCGTTTCTTTTTCAAAGGATTTGGTATATTATCAAAAACATCAAAAAATGCCAGTGCTGTCATGGGATTCACAAACATCATTGCTCCCTGGTCCAGCGAAACATTTTTATTTAGTGGTACACACATTGCTGCTTTTGTAAGCATATACTCTGCCCAGCATCCGTTATACTCAGGTGCTGCTACACAGGCTACTTTTTTACCCTTCCATAACCTGGGGAGAATTCCTTTTCCTGCATCAACAACAACTCCACTTCCTTCAAGACCAGGTACTACCGGATATGGTTTTTTTATTCCATATTTTCCGGCCAAAAAAGCAAGGTCGGATGGATTTATGGGGGAGGCATGCATTTTTACCAACACCTCACCTGGGCCCGGTTTGGGAACATCGATTTCTGATATGATCGGAGTGCTTCCGCTTTCTTTCAGAATAACTGCTGTCATTTTTTTAGGAATATTGTAATTCATAATTGACAATCACATTAATTTATTGTTTTCACTGCTCATTCAGCATCGCGTCAAAAATCTTATAAGTAAGTGCGAGAACCACTGCACCTACAAATAAACCAACAGGACCTCCCAGCATCATTCCTCCAATTGCACCCAATAATACGACAAGCATAGGAACATCAACTCCTTTACCCAACATCATAGGTTTTAAGAAAGTGTCAGCTGCACTCCAGAATATCGCCCACACTGTGAAAATTATTGCCGGTGTTGTATTTGCAAAACTGAAAACATAGATAATAATAGGAAGCATAACTAAAATTGGAGGAAGTTGAACAATGGCAACAATGAGCACTATTATTGACAGGATACCTGCAGCAGGTAATTTTATGGCAAACATCCCGATACTCAGGAAAAGAGTTTGAATTACTGCTATTCCAATTACGCCCTGCACAACACTTCTGATTGTTAGCATCGAGAGATTTGTTAGTTCTTCTCCCCGGTTACCAACAAGAACATTAAATACTTTTTCGGATGCCTTTTTCCCGGACTCAGCCTGTAGCAATAATACACCTGAAATTATCATAGCAAGAATAAACAGGAATATACTTCCGATTCCTCCCATAATTGCCGAAGAGATTTTTGAAAGAACAGCCATAAATTGTTCGTTGTACTTTAATATAAAACCGTTGAGATTACTGTTTGCCTGCGACCATAATTCATGTGTTTTATTGCCAATTACCGGCCAGTCTTTTACAGATTCATTTGGTGGCGGAATTTCCAGCGTACCTTCCTGTGCAGAATTTACTACGTCTGAAATACCGTCAACAGTTGATGTTGCAAACATTACAACAGGAACAATTATAATTGCCAGGCCAAAGAGTACGATTATTGTTGCTGACAATTTTTGTTTTCCACCCAATAAGCCAGATAGTTTTCTGTGCAAAGGATAAATACCCACGGCAAATACAACACCCCATACAAGTGGGGCAATAAATGGTTTTAGTATCCAGTAACTCAATACAAAAAGTATCAGAACAAATCCAATTCTGACCGAGGCACCAACTGCCCGATCCATAAAAGCTTCTTTATTTTCTTTAAAATCTTCCATAATGTAAAATTTAGTTATTTGTATTTTCTTTTAAATATTCATCATATTCATTTTCCAGCATCCAACCTCCACCCAGTACTTTGTAAAGTGTAATATAAGAGTTGATTAAATTTAATCGGTTGGTCAGTAAATCAAGTTGAGAGGAAAAAGCCTGGCGCTGCTGCTCCAGTACTTCAAGATAGGTTGTGGAGCCTTCATTGTATCTGATATAAGCAAGGTCTTCAGATTCCATTGCAGTATAGGTTCTCGATTCCTGAGCAAACAATTCTTCCCGATAAGTTGAAATATTTACAAGAGCATCTTCAACTTCTCTGAATGCCTGAAGAACAGTTTGCTGATATTGTAGCATTGCCACGATAGCATCCTGTTCTGCCAATGATACGCGATCCTTGTTTTTCCCAAATTCAAAAAGAGGACCAAACAGACTTGCTCCAAGCGAATAGGTCAATCCTGTTGTACCTGATAAATCGGCGCTTGCAACTCCCAGGAGTCCGGTTAAACTTAATGATGGCCATCGTAAGGCTTCTGCAATTCCTATTTGAGCATTTTTGGCCATATAAATGGCTTCACTCTGCCTAATGTCCGGACGACGTGTTAAAAGTTCTGAGGGAAGTCCTACAGGGATATCAAGCTCGTAGTCCCTTGTGTAGAAAGCACTACCCATTTGAATATCCCCCGGAACATCTCCCAATAAAATATTCAGGGCATTCATGTTTGTTGCAATTAAGCGCTTATACACCGGAACTACAGTTGCTGCTACATCACGTTGAATTTGCGCCTGGTTTAAATCCATTTTAGAAATTAATCCACCCTCAAATTTATCATGCATTATTATTAGACCGCTATCTCTGGATGCAAGTGTACTTTCCGCAATTTGCAGTTGATCATAACTAGCAAGAATGGTATGATAGATTGAAGCTACTGTCGAAACAATTCCAAGTTGTACGGTTTGTTGAGCATATTGTGTTGCAAGATAATTCGCCTGTGCCGCTTCATTCATTCTTCTGTACTTCCCCCAAAATCCTATTTCCCAGCTTATTTCAGGCACGGCACCAAATGACACGGCCCCCGTACCTGAGGTTCCTGCACCGGTAATTCCCACTCCATATCCGATTGAGGGATACTGATCGGCTTTGGTGTAACCAATGTTTATTTTTGCTGATTCTAACCTTGATGCCGCAATTTGTACATCTTTATTGTTTCTTAAAGCTGCAGCAATTAAGGTATCGAGAATGTTGTCATCAAATAAATTCCACCAAAGCAGGTTTATTTCTTCTGATGGAGCTAATGAGTAGTTTATGTAGGACTCCGGAGTTTCTACCGGCGCTTTTTGAAATTCGGGGCCAAGCTTACAGCTACCTAAAATAATTGAAAAGCCAAGAGATATTGTAAGCCCCAAAAACAGATTTTTGTAAATATCTTTTTTTTCTTTAAAGGGATAGTTTAAATGTTTTTTATAATGTTTTGTCATTTAATCTTGTTTCATTAATAAATCTTCAGTTTTGAAGTCATTTGTTTTTTTTCATCTTTTTTTCCCGGTAGGCACTCTGAACAGCAAAGGCAATTACCACATAGCATACAGCAATCATCATTTGAAATACCCTTAGCCAGACTTTTCCTCCGGCATCGGCAGTGCTTGTTGTCGTTTGCCCTATAATTAAAAGAAATGTGGAATAAGCCATTCCATATAAAGCTGCGGTTGGTTTTTTAGAAAACAACTGTTGCGCAAAAAACAATCCTGCAAGCATCATCAGTAATATGAAAAATGGATATTCGGGAACCATTACCAGAAGTTCGTATGCTAAAATGGAAAATAATCCGCCCAGGAGATTTCCCAGTATCATCATCATTCCGGCCTTAAAAGTGAATGCGGGATTCATTGACAGTAATACAACAAAAATCAGAATAAGCAGACCGCCCAGCATTTCGCTAAAGAAAAAATACAGTACTACCGGAAAAACAATCATCAGAGTGTTTACAGCGTAAGCAAATCGTTGCTGTTTAGTTGGTTCTGCTCCTTTATTCGCAGGTTGAATTTTTGTATTATCAGTTTCATTTGATATATCAGGAATCAACGTAAAAACAATCCAAACCATACACACGGTAATTGTTGCTCCGCTGATAAGTGTTTTCGAAAAACCATAGGCAATGCTCATACTTTGCATTCCCAGCATAGGAATAAGCAGAAGAGATATAATCATAAATGTTTTTGCCGTTTTACCCAGTTTATTGGTATAAAATACCCATAAAAAAGCAAGGGCCAGGATGGGAATAAAAAACCAAACAAAATCGATAAAGAATCTTGTGAGTATTAATCCTGTATACGTCGTTGCTGCAAGTGTAATGACAAAATATAATCCTGTTTTAAAATTTGGCATTTTACTTCCCGGGGCAAAAAAACTCAAAGCGAGAACAGGTATGATATATGCAAGATCCCAAGATTTACTTAGTGCAATAATGGCAATAAGGGACGGACCCAAAGCATAACGGAATATAGGAATCTGTTCCTCGGCAATGGGAATTAATCGATGATATGTACTACTTTTAGCGAACATAACTTAACCAGGTATTTATCCAGATTCGCCAGTGGGCTAAACGATTAAGTAATTTATGGTTTCCTGTAAGAACAACTACATCAGCCTGTCCTCCTGCACGGCAAAGATCAAAAGCTTCTTTGTTATCAAAGGCAATGGTAACCGGAAATCTTTGAGGATCGCGTAACCAGGTGCTTGTCGAACCAATACTGGGTAATCCCCCACGGTTGACAGGATTTCCTGATTCTACTCCATGTCCGATTCCTCTTACCTTTCCTTCAAATATTTTTCCCGGAGCAACATCGAGGATAAATAAAACCTGGTCTCCTACTTTCATATTGGATAGGTTGTTTTCTTTAAAATCGGCCTGAATCCAGATATCCTGTTTTGAAACCAATGTAGCCAGAGGCTGGCCTGCCTGTGCATAATAACCGATGTCAATATTAAAACTTTCTATAAATCCATCGTTGGCAGCGTAAATGGTTGTATAAGAATAGTCGAGCTCTGCTTTTTCCAGTTCCGATATTGCAAGACGTAATTGTGCATTATCGTTACCCGTAGCTCCCAGTTGTTCCTGGGCTTTTACCAGGTTGGCTTCGGCGGAGTATAATTTTTCTGTTGCCTGACTTAAGGATGTTTCAACCCTGTCTATATCGGCTTGTGAAACTGCTCCCGGATTTTTGCTGAGAATTCTTTGTGTACGATCATAACTTCGCTGTGCTCGGTCTAACTGGGCTTTTGCAACTCCCACACTGCTTGCGGCTGCCTGAACGTTGGCTCCCTGTGCACCTATTTGTTGCGTTGCATTGTCAAGATTTGCTTTGGCTTTGTTAATGTTTAAAACAAAAGTTGTGGTATCCAGGCCAAACAAAATATCGTTTGCTTTGACCACGCTGTTTAGTTTTACCCTGACATCGGTTACATATCCCGAAACACGTGGCGTTATGGGTTGTATTAACTCGGTAATTCTGGCCTGGTCGGTGTAGGGAGTTATCCTGTCAGCATATATGTACCAAATAAAAACTATAACAGATAACAGCAATACAACTCTGGTAACTGCAACCATGCCTGGTTTTTTCTTATTATTTGGGTGTTTTTGTTCTTCGGATTGATTTGGAGGAGGTGATTCTTTCTTTTCTTCAGACATATTGTGAATACTGTTTTGATGTAAAAAGATAAGAATAAATCGAATATTATTAAACTGTTTATCAAAATATAAATAAGACAATTTAAAACCAGATCCCAACAAACATTGTTTAATAGTGGAGAACTTTTGTATAACAACGTTGTTTAAATCGTAAATAAAATTTATTAAGAAAAATGAAAAAAGTTACAATCCTGTTTGGTTTAATATTTATGGTTGCAATTGTATTTGGTCAATCATCTTTTTATGATTTCACTGTAAAAGATATCGATGGAAATGATTTTGAATTGTCTTCGCTTAAAGGAAAAAAAGTGATGGTGGTAAATACTGCTTCAAAATGTGGATTTACTCCCCAATACGAAATTTTACAAAAAGTTTACGAACAGTATGGGGGCGATGAATTTATGATTGTTGGTTTCCCTGCAAATAATTTTATGAAACAGGAACCGGGAACAAATGATGAAATTAAATCATTTTGTACAAAAAATTATGGTGTTACTTTTCCGATGATGTCAAAGATTTCTGTTAAAGGAGATGATATGGCACCACTTTATGAATGGCTGACATCAAAGGATAAAAATGGTGTATTGGATTCAAAAGTGGGATGGAATTTTCAGAAATATCTTATCGATGAAAACGGGAATCTTGTAAAAATGATTCCGTCTAAGGTTAAGCCTGATGATGAGGAAATTATTTCATGGATTAAAGGATAATAAGGCTTAAAATATACAACCAAAAAAGAACGGTTCTGTCTAAGTTTAAATAAAGACAGAAACGTTCTTTCACAACTACCAAGGATGTCATCTTTTTGAAGAGATGACATCCTTGTTTTTTTTGAATAATCGAGGTTTGGCATCCCGAAAACTTCGGGATCTGCGGTTTTTAATCGCAGGTATTATTTCAGAACTTTAAAAGAAGATTCCCGAATAACAAGATTGGTTGGCAAAACCACTTCTTCTTTAATTCTGGTATCTTTTTCAATTTGCTCAAAAAATAAGCGGGCAGCTTCCATGCCCATTTGTTCCGTTGGATGTGTTACTGATGTTAATGCCGGTTCCACAACGGTTGAATGAAATTCATCTGTAAAGCCAACCAGTGCAATATCATCAGGAATCTTTAATCCGTGTTTTTTAATTTCTTTCATGGAAGCAAAAGCAATAGTATCATTAATCCCGAAAATAGCATCCGGAATTTCCTTTAATGCAAGTAGTTTTTTGGTTGCTTTAGCAGCGTCTTCTGCATTTAGTTTTGATTCTACAAGTAAATCGGGATTATACTCAAGGCCACATTCTTCCAATCCTTTTAAATAACCTTCTTTTCTGTGTTTGGATATGTTTAAATGGTCAGGACCGGAAATGTAGGCAATTCTTCTGCATCCATTTTTATAAAAATGACGGGTTATGTTTTTTGCAGCCTCCATACCATCTACTGTAACTGATGGAACATCAGTGTTTTCTGCAACACGGTCAAAAAATACCAAGGGTATTTCATTTTGAATCAATCGGTTGAAATGGTCGAAGTTGCTGGTTTCCTGGCTGATACAAACAATCAATCCTTCTACCCGTGTTTTTAATAAATTTTCAACTGATTCTTTTTCTTTTTCAAGTGATTCATTTGAAGAGGCAATCAGAATATAATATCCTTTTTCTTTGGCAAGATGTTCAATCCCTGAAATGACAGAAGAGTAAAAGTGAGTAACCAAATCAGGTACTATTACCCCAATCATTTTCGTTTGCTGGCGAAGTAATCCCATTGCCAGCGGATTCGGTATATAATTCCGTTTAATGGCCAGTTCCTTAACTTTTTTTGTCAGTTCAGGACTAATTATAGGATTGTCTTTCAATGCTCTGGAAACTGTTGAAATCGAAATTCCCAGCTCATCAGCCAGATCTTTTAAAGATATATGCCTCTTTTTCATTTGTTACTCAATTCCTTTTTCGAAGGTAACTATTTTAATTCCAAGTTTTCAATTGTTGTGTACGACGTGCCTCTGATTGCTTCAAAAGCTTCCACCAATTCCTTCAGTTTTTCAGGATTATCTTGGGCAAGATTTTTTTGCTGTCCAATATCCTCTTTTAAATTGTACAACTGCCAGTTTTTATTGTTACCCAGTTCAATATTCACCTGCTTGTTTTTTGCAGGTCCGTTATATGGAGGAATCAACGCCCAATCTCCTTTTCGAAATGCTGTTCGGCTTGTAGCCTCGATAATCAATTCATCCCGGCCGGTATCTGATTTGCCCATAAATACGTCCATTAATGGTTTGCTGTCCTGCGCTGATTTATCGCTATCAACAAGGTCGGCAACAGATGCTAAAAAGTCCAGCTGACAAACCACAGCATCCGAAACCTTTGGTTCAATTTTACCTTTCCAGTACGTTATAAACGGTACTCGGGTTCCGGCTTCAAACAAACTGTATTTTCCGCCACGTAAATCTCCTGCCGGTTTATGGTTTCCAATTTTTTCTACCGCATCATCATAATAACCATCGTTTAACACCGGACCATTGTCACTGGTGAAAATAATTAATGTATTTTCCAGAAGATTCTCTTCTTCCAGTGTTTTAATAAATTCACCCAAACACCAGTCGGCTTCTACTATTACATCGCCACGTGGTCCCATTCCGGAAGTGCCCTCAAAACGTGGATGCGGAGTGCGCGGAACGTGAGGTTGTTGCATTGCATAATAAAGAAAGAATGTTTCGTTTTTATGCTGCTTTACATATTCCTGTGCTTTTGCCAAAAAATGGTCTGCCATGTCAATATCCGACCACTTGGCTTTTTCTCCGCCTTTCATAAAACCAATTCTGGGAATACCGTTTACAATACTGTTGTTATGGCCGTGATGCCATTTCATGGTTAATAATTCAGGATTCTCCAAACCGGTAGGTTCTCCTTCAAAATTTTTCTTGTAATCAACCAGTATCGGGTCGTTTGGATCTGCGCCAACAACGTAACCATTTTCGATATAAACTGTCGGAACCCTGTCCTGAGTTGCTGCTAAGATATACGAATAATCAAAACCAACTTCGTTAGGTCCGGGTGTTACTTTTTTATTCCAGTCAACATTTCCACTGCCCAATCCCAAATGCCATTTGCCAACTATTCCCGTATGATAACCTTTTTCTTTTAGCACTTTTGGAATGGTGAGTTGTTCTGTTCCAATTAAGAGTGGCGCTGTACCAGGAAGAATTCTGGCATTTTTTTCACGCCATGGATAAACACCTGTCAATAAAGCATAACGACTTGGCGTACAGGTTGCTGATGAAGCATAACCATTGGTGAATCGTATTCCGCCTTCAGCCAGTTTATCCATATTGGGTGTTTTAAGTTCAGTTGCTCCGTAAGCACCCACATCGCCATAACCTAAATCATCCATATATACAATTACAATATTGGGATTTGTCGGAACAGTTTCCTTTTTTGCCTTTGGCTGACATGACACAAGAAATATGGTTAGCAGAATTAACAAAGAACCTGTGTTTTGAAAATATTTCATGAGTTTGATATTTAGTTATTTATTATTGTTATTCTAAAACGTTCATTAAAAACAGAAGCACAAAGATCTAAACTTTTCTTATTCTGAAAAAGATGATTTAAAATTTTGGAATATCATTTTTACTAATTGTAGGGTTGGTTAGAGGCACGGGTTAACAGATATTGCTTTTTATATTCCGACGGACTTACATTCAGTTTCTTTTTAAACTGCTTGTTAAAGTTTGAAAGGTTATTAAATCCACTTTCGAAACAAATTTCAACCACACTCATATTTTCTTCAAGCAGTAGTTTACAGGCATGGCTTAACCGGATATCATTCAGAAATTTAACAAAGGGTTTTCTTGCACGCTGACTAAAATATCTTGAAAATGCATTGTCGGCCATGTTTGCAATTTTCGCAACATCGCTAACCGAAATATCCTTATTAAAATTATTGGTCATATAGGTAATTACTTTCTCCATTCGTTCTGATTCTTTTTCACTTGAACAGGTAACTCCTGCTTCAGAAATAGATTTATATTCACTGGAATTTTGAAGAACATTAAGAATTTCGAGTAGTTTCAACCACCGTGAAAAATCTTTGAGTTCCAATAATTCATGCATTTTTCTACTCACAATTTGATTGGTATCTCCGAAAATATCCAAACCTCGTTTTGATTGATTTAAAAGATTTTTAAGCGAGCCTGTTTCCGGCAGATTAAAAAAGTCACTTCCAAAAGAAGTTTCCTGAAAATGTACCACGATTGAGCTGGCTTTTAGGTTTTTGTTCTGATAATACTCATCATCATTTCGGTAAGAATGAGGTAAGTTTGGACCAATAAGTGCCAAATCTCCGGGTTCGAAACTTGAGATTTTATCTCCTATAAAACGTTTTCCTCTACTCTCCGTTACCAATACCAATTCATACTCAGGATGAAAATGCCATGGATTTGGATAATAGTTAAATTCAAAGAATTCAACCACAAACGATTCAATTGTTTTTTTGGGTAAATGTTCCAGAACTGGTTTCATGGTTGGTTGATCGGCTTTTTGTCGTTTTAAATTTGGCTAAAACTACATTTACTAATCCTTAATCGCAAAATTATTGTTCAATTTTCCCATTTTCTTGTCAGAAAAGTATCAGGTTCTATAATTTTTGATGTGGTAATCCGATTCTTATTCTTATATTTTAGCTGCGAAATAAAATCTAAAACCAAAAAACTATGTCACTAAAAAATAACTCAAGAAGAGATTTTCTGAAAAATTCTGCTTTGGCAACTGCCGGAATTTCAATCGTTCCGAATTTTGCAGTTGCAGGATTGGGGCATAAAGCGCCAAGCGATAAAATGAATATTGTAGGAATTGGTGTGGGTGGAAAAGGACATCCAAACCTGGTTGCTATGAACACTGAAAACATAATTGGTTTATGTGATGTGGACTGGAAATACTCTGAAAGTTGTTTTAAAGAATTTCCCAAAGCAAAAAAATACTGGGACTGGAGGCGTATGTTTGATGAATTGGGAGAATCTATGGATGGAGTAATGGTTGCCACAGCTGACCATACCCATGCCATTGTAGCTGCTACAGCAATTACCATGGATAAACATGTTTATTGTCAGAAACCATTGACACATTCAGTTTACGAATCGAGATTGTTAACCAATCTTACGGCAAAACACAAAGTTGCCACACAAATGGGAAACCAGGGTAACTCGGGAGATGGTGTTCGTGAGGTATGTGAGTGGATTTGGAATGGAGAAATTGGTGAAGTTAAAGAAGTTCATGCATGGACAGATCGCCCCATTTGGCCCCAGGGATTAGAAAGGCCGACAGAAAAGATGATGGCACCGGATTCTTTAAACTGGGATTTGTTTATTGGCCCTGCACCCATGCGTCCTTATCACGATATATATACTCCATGGAACTGGCGTGGCTGGTGGGATTTTGGCACCGGTGCTTTTGGGGATATGGCTTGTCATGTGCTCGACCCTGTATATCAGTCTTTAAAATTAGGCTACCCCGAGAAAGTTCGTGGCAGTTCTACAGCAATAAATACTGAATCGGCACCACAGGCAGAAACGGTTGAGTTTATTTTTCCTGCACGTGAAAAATATAAAAAGGCTGCTATGCCGCGTGTAAAAGTTTACTGGTACGACGGGGGTTTACTTCCGAATATTTCTGATTTGGTACCCGAAGGTGAAAACCTCATGGCAGATGGTTTGGGAGGATGTTTATTTGTGGGTTCAAAAGATACCCTGATTTGTGGTTGCGGTGGATTTAATGCCAGACTTGGTTCTGGTCGAAAACCAAAAGTTTCGCCTTATTTGAGACGAGTACCGGGAGCTATCGGTTATGTGGACGGGCCTCACGAACAGGATTGGATTCGTGCCTGTAAAGAATCACCTGAAAACAGGGTGGAAGGAACTTCTCATTTTGGTTACTCCGGACCTTTTAATGAAATGGTTTTAATGGGTGTTTTAGCCATCAGGTTACAATCCTTAAATAAATCACTGGAGTGGAACGCGGAAGAAATGAAAATCGCAAATATTTCACCTTCAGAAGAATTGAAAGTAATTACTGCTGATGAGTTTAAGGTTATTGAAGGGCACCCGCATTTTAATACAAAATATGCAACTTTTAATGCGTTGGAAGAAGCAAACAGCTATATCAAACATGAATATCGGGAAGGGTGGAAACTGCCGGAAATGCCTTAAAAATTTATATTTCAGTATTCTGTAATTTTTGTTTTGACGTCATCCTGAACTTGATTCAGGATCTAACCTAAAACAGATGCTGAAATAAATTCAGCATGACGAATTCTTAACTATGTAATTAGATAAATAAAAATGAAAAGACGAAATTTTATACAAAATACATCTTTGGCGCTGGCAGGGACTGTAATGGCAAACAGCGGATTTGCTGGTTCATTTACAGAAGGATTGTCGAAAAAAAAACTTACTGTAGGAGCGCATGTTTGGGTTTATGCAAGTACGCAACCCAATTACGATGTATCTCCGATTTTGGAACAGATTTTTGCAGATATGTCTGATGCAGGTTTGGATGCAGTGGAAACCATGGAACAACCTTTAAGAAGTCTTGAATACACCAAACAAATAAAGGAGTTTATCGAAAAATACGAAATCGCTTTGTTGGGAACTTCATACGGAGCTCAAATGTGGGATAAAACCAAACAAAATGAAATTTACGAAGATGTTGATTTAATCATGACCAATATGGCTTCTGTGGGAGGCCGTACTTTTGGTGTTTCTGTGGGGCAGGTTTATGACAGAAAAAAAACAGAAGATGAATTGGATGCTCAGGCCGAGTTGCTTAAAAAACTAGTTAAACTGGGAGAAAAAAAGGGAATTGTGTTAAATCTTCATAATCATACTTATGAGGTAAAAGATGACATGTATGATCTAAAAGGAACCTTAAAAAGAATACCTGATATTAAACTGGGGCCCGATTTAAACTGGTTGCTAAGAGGCGGTGTTGAGCCAATTGAGTTTTTGGAAATGTACCAAAAGAATATTTGTTTTTTACATTTGAGAGATCAGTACGAAAACGGGAAATGGAGCGAAGCTATTGGAGAGGGTGATGTCGATTTTAAGGAAATAGGAAAAAAACTGGAGGAGATAGAATTTGATGGTGATGTGGTAATAGAGCTTGCTTTTGAAAGCGATTTTACTCCAACCCGCTCCATAAAACAATCTTTGGGAAGAAGCAGAAGATATCTAAGAAAAACGATGAAGATTTAATAAATTTTGATTCAAGAATATTTTGTGTTGAAATTTTTGAACTGCTAACTCCAACCGGAACTATGAAATAATCTCGATCTCTCTTTGTATTGCGGGAACTGAGAGAGAGTCAGAAAAGTAAATTTGCTGTTACAATCGAAAGCATAAATATTAATCTAAAAATTTGAAATAAACCAATGAAGCATTTAAAAATTGTCTTGCTAATTACAATAATTGCATTTTGCAGTTGTCAGCCCAAATGGCAACACTTATTTAATAACGACCTTTCCAATGCTTTGGATAAACAAAATGTTTGGTCGTATCAGGGAGATGTGTTAACCGCATCGGAGGATGCATGTATTTTTACTACCGTTGAATACGAAAATTTTGAAATCGATTTGGAATTTAAAAATGAAACCGGAACAAACAGTGGGGTAGTCGTTTATTGTACGGACAGGGATGACTGGATTCCCAATTCTGTTGAAATTCAGATTGGCGATGATTATTATTTTATGGATAAAGACTGGGTACCGAATTACATGTGCGGAGGAATTTTCGGACATCTGGCCCCAACATCCACTTTGGTGAAAAAAGCAGGGGAATGGAACCATATGAATATTCGTTGTGAAGGACAGCATATTTTAGTGAAATTAAACGGCGAAATATCAGCTGATATGGATATGGCTCTGTGGACAAGCGGTACAAAAAATCCTGATGGTTCAGATATACCTGAATGGCTGCCAAAACCATTTGCCGAACTTCCAACCAAAGGATATATTGGATTTCAGGGAAAACACGGAGAAGCAAATATCTATTTCAGAAATATAAAAATTGCTTCAATTAATTAATTGTCCATTTGCACAAAATTTTTTAAATGAATTCTAAAGAAAGATTTGACCTGACCGTAAATCATAAACAGCCGGATAAAATGATGGTTGATTTTGGAGCTACTTCAACAACCGGAATCCACGCATTGGCAATTGAGAATTTAAGAAAATATTACGGCTTGAAATGGAAACCTGTAAGAATTGTTGATCCTTACCAAATGTTGGGTGAAGTTGATGATGAATTACGTGAGATTATGGGCGCTGATGCAATTGGCGCAAAAGGAAAAAGCAGCTCGTTCGGTTTTTATAATCACTCACCCTTTAAAGAATATCAAACTCCATGGGGACAGGTTGTAAAGGTTCCCGTTGGTTTTAATGTAACAGTCGATGAAAATGGCGACACTTTAAGTTATCCCGGTGGAGATTTATCTGCCGAAGCTTCGGCTAAAATGCCAAAAGCCAGTTATTTTTTTGATGCTATTATTCGGCAGAAACCTTTTAATGAGGAAGATTTAAATCCCGAAGACAATCTTGAAGAATATGGATTTGTTTCTGATAGTGATTTGGAATACTGGAAAGAAACCACCCAAAAAGCCAGGGCAACCGGAAAAGCTGTCGTAGCGGGTCTTGGAGGAACAGCATTGGGAGATATAGCCCATATTCCTGGAATGAAACTTAAAAATCCAAAAGGTATCCGGGACATTGCAGAATGGTACATGAGTGTAATCATGCGACCCGATTATATCAAAGCCATTTTTGACAGACAATCGGAAATTGCTGTCGAGAATTATAAAAAGCTACATAAAGTAATTGGCGATAACATTGATGCGGTATTTATTTGCGGTACCGACTTTGGTACCCAGGATTCGACATTTTGTGCACCCGAACAATTCGATGATTTATGGATGCCGTATTACCAGAGAATTAATAACTGGATTCATGAAAATACCACATGGAAAACATTTAAACATTCCTGTGGTGCAGTAGAATCTTTTTTGCCAAAATTTATTGAGGCCGGCTTTGATATTATCAATCCCGTTCAGATAAATGCAGCAGGAATGGATCCGGTTCATTTGAAAAAAACTTACGGAACTGACCTGGTATTCTGGGGAGGGGGAATTGATACCCAGAATGCGTTGCCTAATTTTTCTCCTGAAAAAATTCGGGAGGAGGTTTTGCGATTATGTGAAATTTTTGCAAAGGATGGAGGGTATGTTTTTAATACGGTTCACAATATCCAGGCCAATGTACCGGTTGAAAATATTGTGGCCATGGTAAATGCTGTGAAAGAATTTAATGGCGAGAAAGTATAACTTACACCGTCCTTTAGGGCGGTGGTATTGAATAAGTAACCTTCTCCAAGGAATTTGTAAAATTTTGTAAATTATTAAATTACAAAATTTTACAAATTCCATTTTTTACATATTATTTGAAACCACCGCCCTGAAGGACGGTGTTAGAGATAAAAAGAACAAAAACTAACAACCAATAAAACAAACCAATATGAGTGAAACAATAATAGGAATAGACCTTGGCGGAACAAGAATTAAAGCCATCGCAATTAATAAAGAAGGTGAATTTTTATACCAACATTTTCAGGCCACAAATGATGGTGATGACGCAGTTTGGAAAAACGCAGTAGCACAATCGGTGAATAAAATCAGTAAAAAAGTAGAAGGTGCCGGTGAAGTAGTTGGTATCTCAGCGCCAGGTTTGCCAAATAGCGCAAACTCTGCAATCGGTTTTATGCCAGGTAGATTGGAAGGATTGGAAAATTTTATCTGGAAAGATTTTCTTGGTAAACAGGCATTTGTTTTGAATGATGCTATTGCCTCCATGATAGCTGAAGCAAGATTTGGAGCAGCAAAAGGCAAAAAGAATGTAATTATGTTGACTTTGGGTACCGGTGTTGGTGGCGCAATTCTTATCGATGGAAAACCTTACCAGGGAGCTTTTAATAAAGCAGGGCATATTGGACATATGGTGGTCGACTATAAAGGAAAACAGGATATTATTGGTATTCCGGGAAGCCTGGAAGATGCCATTGGAAACTGTACGATTCTGGAAAGAACAAATGGCAAATATGATTCCACGGAAAAACTTATTGAAGCTCACAGAAAAGGTGATAATTTTGCCACAGAAGTGTGGATTAGTTCTGTTGACAAACTTGCAATGGCTTTGGCATCGTTAACCAACATTCTTTCGCCTGAAACAATTATTCTTGGTGGAGGAATTACAGAAGCAGGAAAGGATTTATTTGAACCTCTGGAAGAGTTTATGGCAAAATATGAATGGCGGGTAGCCGGAAACAAAGCTGAAATTGTTAAAGCTCAGTTTGGTGAGATGGCCGGTGCAATTGGTGCAGCTTGTTTTGCCCGTGAAAAGAGTCAGGAATAATTAATTGTAGTTCTTACTGGTTCAATTCTTTGATAATTTTATTTTCAAAGCCCAATCTTTGGTTGAAATGGTTTCTCCGTTTGGAAAATCCGGAAATTCTATAAAGCCTTGATTTGAAGAAATAAGCTTTTCCGATTTGCTCCATTGACCGTTTTCAGGATTAAACCATTCAAAAATATATTTGGCAGCTTTCTTGGTTTTTGACAATACAGGTTTTTGACATCCTTGTTCAAAATAAAGAAAATATAAATCTGAATTTTCAGAACTTAAACAATAACTCCAACCCATATTGTTATCCGGATTTGATGTTTGATGTGGTTTCAGCAATTGTTTTGCTTCTACCAAATCAATGTATGAATCTCCTTCAGAAAATAAAAAATCGTTTATATATTTCATTTGTTCTGCCGATTGAATTAAAAAAGTCTCAGAAGTATGTTCATTACCTCTCCAAATATTATCCGCACCATAAACATGACCTGCCAAAGCACCTGAAAGAACACTTCCGTATAAAGCTACCCTGCAGTAATATGCAGCAAGGTCAGATCCCAGGTCTGCGTTATTTCCCCATTTTAGTCCATCATAATAAGGCTCATTTACCACTATGGGCACAGGATTTTTTAATCGAAAAATCTTTGGAACAGCTTCAAAAAGATGGTGATCACGGCTTTTGTTTCCAACACCATGAAATGATAACCACCTGGCTTCATCTGTGTGACCAAATGTGTAGAAGGTATTCCCGGGAGGATTAGCACTGGCCATATGCCCAAAAGTTGGCCATTTGTAATCGTCAATAATGCTATTGGCTACCTGATTCCAGTCCTCTTTTGTTAAAGCCCTTGCATCCAGATGAATCGGACTGTTAAAAACAATATTTCCCTGGTATCTGAAATACAGATATCTAACATACCTTGCATAAGATTCCGGCCATTCAAAATTTTCTTTCCAAAAATCTGCAATATCTCTTCGCGATGCTTCTATAAAAGGAATAAAACCGTGGGCATTTAAGTAATCCACTTTTTTATCCATCGATTTGAAATATTCGGGATTAAGTCTGTCAAGATCAGGTCCATTTTTATTTAGCTCAAAAGACCAGTTTCCGGCTTCATCTTCCCAGCCACCGCCACCCCAGCCATCTTTATTAGTTAACCAGTTTGGGAATGCTGCAATTACCATGCACCCATTGTATCCCTGTTCTTTTCTAAATCTTACATAATCTTTAAATCCGGCATCCTTACTGCCAACTTCTCTTATCGAATCATCCTCATGCCAGTAGTATCTTTGAGTCATACACGGCCACCAGGTATCAGCAAGCCAAAACATTGAAGTCCCATCCGCATATTCAAAAGAATGCCCTTTTTTATCAGCCTTTACCATACCACGACGTAAGGGATTTTCTACTTTCTCATGTTCAGTCCATTCAATGGCTTTAAATGTTCCCTTTTTATTATTTAAACCCCAATCTTTCTGATTTGATCCACTTACCCATGTCCATTCTCCAGGGTTTACAGCCATTATTCTTACTTTCCAAATGTTCTCTCCATCCCAGAAACCATAACATCGTTTTTCAAAACCGGGTCCTTTTAAATCAATCCAAATTTCAACATCGGTATAAGGATTTTTATAAGAATTTTTTGATTCAAATTCGATTTCAATTTTTTCCCAAACATGATGTTGGGTATTCTGATTCAATGTTTGACAGCCACCAAAGAACAAAACATAAAATAGAGTGATTTGAAAAAAGAGCTTAGGTTCCATACTTTTCTTTTTAATGAGGTAGATTGGTAAAAATCTATCAAAAGGAAATTATCTTAAAAATAATAATTTAGGCTTACGAATTTATGATCTTTTCAAACAATCTTTTGGTGTTACGCCATGAATTTTTTTAAAAATTTAGAGAAATAAGAGTAGCTGTTAAATCCTGTTTTAAAAGCTATTTCATCAACATTATATTGTTTTGAAGAAAGCAAAAATGAAAGTTAAAGTCGCTTATTTGTTGGATAATACTGACCATGAACTAAAAATTGAAGAATCGAATAAGGGCAATTAAATTTTGCTTCCAGAAAATGCGCTCGATGAGATTGCTCCGGTAATCAGGATTGAAGCAATTCCATCCGAAGACTGGGCAAACCTGAAAAAATACAACAAGGCAAATGCTGCAGTAAAAGCATCATCAAAAGAAACTAAAGTGATTTTTATGGGCAATTCAATTACCGAAGGTTGGGTGCGACAAGACCTTGATTTCTTTAAAACGAATGCTTTTGTTGGACGTGGAATCAGCGGTCAGACTTCGGCACAAATTTTATTGCGTTTTCGCTCTGATGTTATCGATTTAAATCCGCAAGTAGTTGCAATAAGCGCAGTTACAAACGATATTGCTGCCAATCGTGGTCCTGTAACTCTGGAATATGCCATGGGAAACATTAAATCGATGGCGCAAGTGACAAAGGCTAATGGTATTGAAATTGTACTGGCTTCCGTTTTGCCTGCATCGAGTTTTGGATGGCGTCCTGCCATTTATCCGGGCGATTCAATTATTGAACTCAACAAAATGATTAAGGCTTTTGCCGAAGAGAATGACATTTCCTGATTGATAGATTGATGTGTTGTTAGACCTGCATTTTTCATACATTGCCATAGATCTAAAAGAAAAATTATCTGAAGTCTAATAGAATGAGGATACCTGTCTACGAAATGCAACTTGCTCACAGTTTTTTTATATTTATTTTTACAACTACATAAAAACATAATTGAATGAAAACTTTAAATTGGCTTATTCCGGGATTAGTTCTGATAATCGCTATAACAAGTTGCCAAAAAGAACAAAAACCGCCTAACTTTTTATTCGTTTTGGTTGACGATCAATCGCCATTTGATTTGCAACAATATGATGCAAAATCAATATTGGAAACTCCTAATATTGATAAATTGGCTGAAGGAGGAATGGTTTTCGAAAGTGCACGCCATATGGGTTCATGGAGCGGTGCAGTTTGCACGCCTTCACGCCACATGATAATGAGTGGTCGGAAAGTTTGGGATTTACCGAGTTATGGCAAACAATTTGATAATCCTTCTTGTCCGGATAGTCTTGAATTACAAACCATCGGTGCAGTATTTAACAGGGCGGGTTACAGCACCATGCGTACCTGCAAAAAAGGGAATTCTTACCAGGCCGCAAACAAACAATTTATTGTCCTTCACGAAGCCAGCAAAAGGGGTGGTACCGAAGAAACCGGTAGTGCATGGCATGGCTTACAGGTACTTGATTATCTAAAAACAAGAGAAGAAACAGAGGATGAAAATCCGTTTTTTATCTTCTTTGGTTTTTCTCATCCCCACGATGTCAGGGACGGAACACCTGAGCTGCTTGCCAAATATGGTGCGGTAAATCATAGGGATACAACAAGTTTTCCTACATCGAATCCAAAGCAACCCGGGTTACAGGAAAACTATTTACCCAAACATCCTTTTTTTCATGGTCACCCGGGATTAAGAGACGAAGAACGTGTTAGCGGAGTCTGGAAAAGAAGAGATACACTTACCATAAGAAATGAGTTGGGAAGGGAATATGCCTGTTCGGAGAATATCGATATTCAACTTGGTAAAGTATTGAATAAGTTGGAAGGAATGGGTGAACTGGATAATACTTATATCTTTTATACATCCGATCATGGAATAGCCATTGGAAGACATGGTTTAATGGGAAAACAAAACCTTTATGAACATACATGGAGGGTACCTTTTATTGTAAACGGCCCGGGAATCAAGGCAGGAACCCGTGTTGAAGGAAATATTTATCTTGTGGATATTTTACCGACATTATGCGATTTGGCTGGCATACAAATCCCTGAAACAGTTAACAGTCTTAGCTTTGAGCCGGTTTTAAAAGGAGAAAAAGAATCAATCAGGGAGGTAATGTACGGAGTGTACAGCGGAGGTACAAAACCCGGTATGCGCTGTGTTAAAAAAGGCGACTGGAAGCTGATTAAATATGATATGATGGATGGCGCTGTAAGAGAAACCCAGCTGTTTAATCTTGCTGAAAATCCGCATGAATATTTGCCGGAACATGGTAAATCGGGAGAACTGGAAACCAACCTTGCCAACAATCCAAAGTACGCTAATAAATTGGCTGAAATGGAAGATTTACTTCTGGAGCAAATGAAAAAAAATAATGACCCTTACAGGATGTGGGATCAGGAAAATTAGAAATAGACAAATAATAAAAAAGAGGCCGTATCAAAACTAATTGCAAAATATGAATTACTTGCAAATTGAAAGCTTGAACCGATTTTTTGACCCCCTAAATCCCCCAAAGGGGGACAGTTTTTCTCCGCCAACTGGCGGAAGGTTAGGAGGGGTCATTGCTTACAAATTGAAAGTTAAATTTTTCTCTTTTGCGCTTTTGAAACGGCCTCTTTTTTGTATTAAACAGAAATTACTAATTCATTAATTTCATTTGTAAATAGGAAAAAATCAACGCATTCATTCGGGCCCGTTGCTCGTTGGTTGAGGCACCGGCATGGCCACCTTCGGTATTTTCAAAATAATAAACCTTGTACCCAAGACTTTCCATTTTTGCCACTGCTTTTCGCGCATGTCCCGGATGAACACGATCGTCACGGGTTGAAGTAGTAAAGAAAACCTCAGGATAATTTTTGCCCGGTTTTATATTCTGGTAAGGCGAATATTGACTAATGTACTCCCATTCTTCCGGTATATCCGGATTTCCATACTCAGCCATCCAGCTGGCACCGGCCAGTAATTTATTATAACGTTTCATGTCAAACAGAGGAACTGCACAAACAACTGCATTATATAAATCAGGACGTTGTGTGTAAGCTACACCAACCAGCAATCCTCCGTTACTTCCACCATAAATTCCCAGTTTTTTGGAAGATGTGATTTTTTTCTCCATCAAACTTTCGGCAACAGCATGAAAATCATCATAAACCAATTGACGGTTTTCTTTTAATCCGGCCTGGTGCCATTTGGGTCCAAATTCACCACCACCGCGAATATTGGCTAATACATAAACACCTCCTTTTTCAAGCCACGATGTTCCCGTCAGTGCGCTGTACCGTGGCAATTGAGGGACCTCAAATCCACCATAGGCATAAAGTAAAGTTGGATTATTTCCATCGTATTTGATGTTTTTGTTGTTAACCACAAAATAAGGAATCTTGGTTCCGTCTTTTGAGACTGCCTCAAATTGTTGTACTTCATATTTATCAGTCGGGAAAAAGGAGGGGAGAGATTTCACCTTTTCAACTGTTCCTTTTTTTGCATCACCAAAATACAACGTAGATGGCTCAAGGAAATTAGTAAAATAGAAGAAATAATTGTCGCTGTCTTCATCTGCAGATCCCAGGGTAATATTACCAAATTGAGGTGCATCGATTTTTTCTTTCTTCCAGCCTTTTTTCCAGGTATATTTGAATAGCTCACTTTTTACATTATTGAGCATGTTTACCAGCAATGCATCTTTTGTAGTTGACAAAGAAGTTATACTCGAACGTTCGTCGGGTTGAACAATCAATTCAAAATTGTTTTTCCCCGAAATTAAATCATCATAAACAATACTCACCACTGCACCTTGTTTATATTCTTTTCCACCTGTATTCCAATCCGACTTTAATTCAAATATTATCAGGTCTTTAAAAATTGCAGATAACTGGATATCTTCGGGTAAGTCAAGTTCAATTAGCTCATCCTTTTCGATTACATAATATGCCCCCGAATAAAATGAAGTTTTTTGCATAATCATCTGGTAATTTTTTGTGTGGGTTGGGTGGGTAATTCCCCAAATCCCCATATCTTCCTCTTTACCCTCAAAAACCAGCTTTGCATCTTTCAAATCAGTTCCTCGTTTCCACACTTTTACCTGTTTTGGATAGCCCGACGTGGTCATACCATCCCCAAAATCTGTTGAAACCATCACTGTATTTTCATCAATCCAGCTTATGCCGCTTTTTTCTTCGGGAAGATAAAAACCATCATCAACAAAAGTTTTTGATTCTGCATCAAATTCTTTTACTATAACAGCATCGCCTCCACCTTTTGAGAGGTTAACAAGAAATTTTTTATAATCAGGGAAAAGGCCCGTAGCTCCCTTGTAAACCCATTTAATATCATCTTCTTTAGATAATTTGTCAATATCCAAAAGTGTTTCCCAGTCAGGATTTCCTTTTAAGTATTTTTTTAATTCTGCACGTCTCCAAACTCCACGGGGATTTTCTTTGTCCTGCCAGAAATTATAAATGTAGGAACCATAAATAGCCGGATCGGCAATACGTTCATCGGAATTTAATATTTCCAGGTTTTTATCGTATATCGCCTGATAGTTGGGTTGCCTTTTTAAAATTTTCAGAGATACATCATTTTGTTTTTCCACCCATTCCAGCGATTTTTCACTGTCAATTTCTTCCAGCCAGATAAAAGGATCTTCCTGTGCGAAACTGCTTGCAACTGTAATTGTCATAATGAACATTAGTAAAAATATTTTCTTCATATTATTAATATTTAAAAATTTTAAAATCAAAATCTGTATAGTCAACAAAATTATCCATTTATAACATATAAAAATCAAAAGTTGTTTTGAAATTTCATTCTCTAGATATATGTTTGGCATTTCAATTTTTATTACAAAACCAGAATCATTATTGTTTATGAAAAAGAACCATCAATCAACCATCAAAATTTTAATTTTTAGTTTACTGATATTTACGGGGCTGAATTTAAGCGCACAACAATGGATTAAGGAAATGCCCGGATATGAAAGGTACAAGGAAATAGCACCTCAAATCAGAAACTCAGTAAAATCAGGAAGAATAAATGTTAATTGGGCTGAAGACGGAAAATCGTTGGAATACAGTTTTGACGGTAAAAAATACAACTTTAATATTAAAAAGAAAAATGCAGAAATTATAGGAGAAGGAGAAAGAGAGGAATCTCCAATGGTACGCTATCGCAGAATGATGTCCGGCCGTCCGGCACGTGGCAGACAATACACTTCGGTTGACTCGCCTGATAAAAGTTTAAAAGCTGTTTACAGAAAAGGAAATGTTTTTATTCTGGAGAATGAAAGCAAAAAAGAACTTCAGATAACTAAAGAAGGTTCGCTTGAGAAACGCATAAAATTTGGAAATGCCACCTGGGTTTACGGTGAGGAGCTTAGACAAAGAACTGCAATGTGGTGGTCGCCAGACAGCAAAAAACTGGCTTTTTACAGTTTTGATTTAAGAAATGTTAAAGACTACTATTTGCAATACAAACAAACCGAATTTCTGGATTCCATGGATATTGAGCCTTATACAAAAGTAGGTGCAGTAAATCCGGTAGTTGGAATTATGATTTATGATTTGGATACCAAAAAAACAATAGAAGTTGATGTACGGGACGGAAAGGAATTTACGGATGAAGTAGTTGGACATTACATTTACGATATTGAATGGTCGCCCGATGGAACAGAGTTACTTTTTCATCGTACCAACCGAAAACAAAATATTATGGAATGGGCTGCAGCAAACCCTGAAACCGGTAAAAGCAGGGTAGTGGTTCGTGAAGAATGGTTGCCAAGTTACACCACCAATTCTCCTGAATTTCAGTTTTTGGAAGACAAATCTCGTTTTATCTGGCAGTCGGAAAGAACCGGTTTTAAAAACTATTATCTCTATAATTTAAGCGGAGAATTGCTGGCTACACTTAGCAATAACGATTTTGAAACTGCCGGAATTAAAAAGATTGATGAAGAAAAAGGCTTTTTGTATTACATGGCCCGCAGTGGTGATAACCATATGAAAGAACAATTGCACCGGGTAAAATTGGATGGTTCTGATGATGTGAGATTAACTGATCCGGCATTTCATCATACCGTGGATATTTCGCCAGATGGAAAATATTTTATAGATGTGGCACAAACACACGATACTCCTCCTTTTACTACCTTAATGGATACAAAAGGACGACAAGTTTCCCAACTTGTCGAAAGCGACATGACTAAATTTGAACAGTTAGGATTAAAAAAAGTAGAGGCATTTACATTTACGTCAGTAGATGGGAAAACAGAGTTACATGGTTTAATCCATTTTCCTTCCAATTTTGATCCCAATAAAAAATATCCGGTTTTGGTGAGCAATTATGGCGGACCGGAAACCAACGAGTTTAGAGAAACTTTCAGAACGCCCAATTCATTAACCGAATATGGTTTTTTAATTGTCTCGGTGGATGGAAGAAATGTGGGTGGAAAAGGCAAAGCTACCATGGATACGATTTATGGCGAACTGGGATATGCCGAAATGGATGATTTTGCTGAAGGTGTAAAATCCTTGTTCGACCGACCTTATGTTGACAAAGATAGAATCGGAATCTTTGGAACTTCGTTTGGAGGGACAACTTCGGCAATGTGTTTGCTAAGATTTCCGGAAGTATTTAAGGCGGCTGTTGCCAATTCAGGTGTAATGGACTGGCGTAATTACGATAATATTTACACGGAACGTTATATGAATTTGCTGGATGAAAACCTGGAAGGATATGAGCTAACAAGCGTACAAAAGTATGCTGAGAATCTGGTAGGTAAACTCATGATTTTTTATGGAACCCAGGATAATAATGTGCATCCTTCAAATTCTTTACAATTGATCAAAGCTTTACAAGATGAGGGAAAAAGTTTTGAAGTTCAGGTTGGTCCGGATAAAGGGCATACGGCAGTAAACCGCGAAAGGATGATGGAATTTTTTATTCAGAATTTGGTGTTGGAGGATTAGTTGTTGGTTGCTTGATACTGGATACTTGGATACTGGATACTTGGATACTGGATACTGGATACTTGGATAATGGATACTTGATACTTGATACTGGATGCTTGATACTGGAAAAATTCACTCGATGAATTGCTTGCAGGAGAACCGTTCCCTCTGTGTTCTAAAATTAGAAGGAACGGTTCTCTTGGTCTATTGAGACAAGAAAGTATTCAATATGTGACTAAAGGCATCTGGTGAATATCTATATATGTTAAGAACATGCTATTTTACTCAATCTCTCCGTATTTTCTTAATACTTCTTCTACGCATTGATGCTTTTGAAAATAGGTATCCTCCACTTCCTGAAGGATTCTTTTAAATTCAGGTTTCTCACGGATATCCTTAAAAAAAACTGACTCCTTTAGTTGAATATAATGTCTGGCACCAATCACTTTTGGGTAAGTATTCATTGTTTTCAACATATTTAAATATTTAAAGGCCTGATCTTTTTCCCCAAGTACCGAATAACATCCGGCAACATCAATTTGAGTAAGACCATTATAGGCATTTACAGAATTCGATTTAATCAAATCCTCGAGCCTTTTAATTTCTTTTTTTATTATTTCTGTTCCGGTTTCTGTATTCCCCGTTTTTAAATAATATAAACCTTTCGCTGCAGTTATGTGTGAAGAATCCATAAATGAGTGGCGAAAAGTTGCAAGTTTTGGCATATAGAGGCCAGCCTTTTTGTAATCTTCCAGTTGAATAAGAGCAGGATATAAATAATAAATGAAATCAAAATTTATAGAATCCAGCAAAAGTGTTTCTTCAGCATATTCTACCACCGATTCTGCTCTTAAATTGTACCAGTCACTCATCAGCAATCGAACGATGTAATTGTAATGATTTTTGTTTTGCCGGTAAATCTCATTAGCATATTTTTTAGCTTCCTTAGGAAATCCAGTGTGCATTAAGACAAAACAAAATTGTTTAACGGCATTGATATTAGCAAATTCATCTGGAGGAAGATATTTGAGGTATTTTAAAAAATAGTCAATGAATTCACAAGAATTACCCAGCGCTTTATAATACCAATAGTATGCCAGGTACTCTTCGTATTGCTTCATCCCTTTTTCTTTTGCAAATTCGATTTGTTTATTGAATGCTTTTTCGGCTTTTAAAGGTTCTTCGATTTC
>ENA-ORCQ01000126-ORCQ01000126.1-marine-metagenome-genome-assembly--contig:-NODE-126-length-48086-cov-4.732571_pt1 | contig 48086 bp, 35 predicted proteins | sample MGYA00237780_ERZ508510 | MGnify/ENA primary metagenome ERZ508510 (study PRJEB26181, sample SAMN06268981) | marine metagenome | isolation source: Tt an E2 anaerobic enrichment on eucalyptus from sediment...
ATCTTTTGATGGCGAAACATTTAGTACGGAGTCTTCAAAAATAAGAAGCGATTTGGGCAAAAATTATTATGCAACACAAACATGGAGCAACATTCCTGAAGAAGATGGAAGAACAATACAAATTGCATGGATGAGAGGCGGAGAATTTCCGGATATGCCATTTAACGGTCAAATGTCTTTCCCTTGTGAGTTATCACTGACCAAATTTAGTTTTGGTTATAAATTAATCAGAAAGCCGATAAGGGAAATCGAAAATCTCCATGGAAAACGTCATAGCTGGACGAATAAAGTTTTAATACCGGGGTTAAGTACAAACAAAACCAGAAGTGTTAAAGGAGATTGTCTTCATATTATTGGGGATTTCGACTTAAAAACATCAGATAGATTTGGTTTTTTTATTCGAAACAATAAAAAAGTAACCGGTACAGAAATTGAGTACAATGTAAAGCGGGGAGCACTCAACGTATTCAACACAATAGTTCCGGTGGTTCCGGTAGACAATAAGATTTCTTTGGAAATACTGATAGACAGATCTTCAGTTGAAATATTTGCCAATGGTGGACAAAGTGTGGTTTCCAACTGTTTTGTTCCGGCAGAAGGAGCTGAAAATGTTGTTTTGTACACAACAGGTGGTGAGTTGGGAATTGAAAATCTTGAAATTTATGAGATGAACTCTATTTGGGAGGATGTAAGAAAATAACCAAAACATAGATATTTAAATGTAAAAAAACAGGGTGATTTTAAAATCACCCTGTTTTTTATTTCATCAGAAAGCTGAAATCTTCTTCTTCAGAAAGTTCAACGGGTTTATTCCCTTTCTTAAAAATCCGGCAAGGACGGTTGCCAATAAGGCTTAGTGTTTTATTTTCAAGTTTAAACATGGTACCTTCTCTCAATCCCGCAACATATGTATTTGGATTGATTTCCAAAAACTCCTCAATTCGTTGTTCCCGTGTTTCTCCTGCATGCCCGTCAGGATTTGCATCCAGATAATGTGGATTAATCTGGAATGGAATTAATCCGGTACAATCAAAACCCAGCGGATCGATAATTGGCATATCATTGGTTGTGCGTAATGTAGGGCATGCTACATTGGAACCTGCACTCCAGCCAATATATGGTGTTCCGTTAATAACTTTTTCTCTTACTGGATTCATCAGTTTCTGTTCGTGTAACATACGAACAAGTTGCCATGTATTTCCGCCTCCAACTACAATAGCTTTAGCATTTTCAATGGCTTTTACCGGATTATCGAAAGTATGAATTCCAACTACATGATGACCGATTTCAGAAAAGCGTTCCTCTACTTTTGCACAATACTCATCAAAAGGAAAAGTTACAGCAGCATAAGGAATAAATATTGCTTTTATGGATTTTTCACCAAGAAATTTTTTTATTTCATTCTTTGGATAATCAAGGTATGGTTGACCCGGTAGTGTTGAATTACTTAATAATAACAGTTTCATTAATTTGAAGTTATAAATTACAAGATCAAATTAACGAACTTTGATTTCAACAGCAAATGATTTTGCGCAGTGAAACAAATCATTCATAAAGATTTTTAGCATCGCATTCAGCCATTTCTACAAAAAAATCAGCAATTTTTGTGGTCAAGTCGTCAAGATACTTTTTACCTTTTTCACTTGTTGCTTTTTTAGGATTTCCAACACCTGTATCAACAGATACTTTGTTCCACTGCCGTGGCATCCATGCAGTTTTATCTCTTATTGTGGAAAGATTTGACTGTTTTACATTTCCTTCTCCCGCTTGTTCAAGAGGAAGGACAAGTTCCGGGAAATAATGCAAAATTACACTGGTTTCCATTTCTCCGGCATGGTCTCCTTCATGTTCAAAATATTGCGATAGGTCAAGTATCTTAAACCACTCAATCAAACTGATTAACATTTCGGGAAATTGTGGTTGTATTTCCCTAATCATAGGTTTAAAATCATTTCCACCATGACCGTTCATCAAAATTAATTTTCCGATTCCCTGTCTGTTAAGCGCTTCAACAATATCTTTAAAAATTATGGTTTGAGTGGAGGGCTTTGTATGTAAACAAAAAGGCAAATCAATTTGTCCCGGATTTTGAACTCCGAGAGGAATAGTTGGAAGTACCATTATTTTTGCTCCTTTTTCCCATGCTTTTTGGGCTGCTTCTTCAGTTATTTTTCCAGTTTCAAGAGAATCTGTTCCATAAGGTAAATGGTAATTGTGTGGTTCAGTTGCTCCCCAGGGCAAAACAGCAAGCTCATATTTTTCATTTTTAACTTGCTTCCAGTTGGTTTGTTCTAAAATAAATGGTTTCATAAAATAATTTGAATTTTATATCGAATTTACTTACGGTTTGATTTAACATGAATTGGAAAACGATTATTTGAATCTAAGTAAAGTTATTCCAACCACAAATGGGGTAAGTTCGGGGCCTTTGTCTTTTTTAAAAAACGGAGTTAATTCATATTTTGCATAAAAATTTATCCATCTGTATCCCGTTTTAAACATCAATCCGTATTTAAAGTTTTGTAAAGAATAATTATCTGTTATTTTCAAGCGGTGCATTTGCCCGGTCCGGTAGGATACTTTTGTGTAACTCACAATTCTATACGAAAAATACATTCCGGAAGAAAAGTATAACCTGTTTCTGTAATTGTTGATAGGAATCTGAATTTCGGCCAACAGAGGCAGTGTTACTGAAAAGAGAAAAAGTTTAGAACGTTGATTATCGCCTAAAAAGAAATGTTTAGGAACGATTACATCATTTTCATTACGTTCGATTGTGGTAGAGTCATTAAGCCTGTAATATTGATATTCAAGACCTATGCCGGTTACCAGTCCAAAGTTATTCCGATTTCTTTGTAAGCCAATACTTTGTTGAATAAGATTTAGGTTCCACGAACTCGAACGAATCATCTCATTTTTCATAAATTCACTTTCGTAACCTGTATAATCTTTGTTTAAAAAAGTATTAAATCCTAAATCGATCCCTGCCCAGTGTCCGACAAATTTATCTTCCCAAAAATTAAAACTACCGGAATTCAGATTAAGGTTTTTTAATATCTCCTCGGCATTTTTACGAATGGGAACAATGGTATCGTTATCCGATGCGAAAGAATTGAAATTCAATGAAAGAAATCCGGTCAAAAAAATAATTATCAGGAATGTGTTTATTTTATTGAAATATTTATTCTTCATTTTTGATGGATTTTTCTTGAAGATGCTGAAGTAACAAATTTAATAGATAAACCCTTATTTATATCGAAATTCCATTTAAAAAAATATCACAGTTCATTTTGAAGAGATCATTCAAAAAGTAATACCTAAAGTTAATATACCAAAGAAATCTTTATAAATCCCTGAAATTCATTTTAAAAGAGTACCTTTGCCGCCTGTATTTTTAGAAAGACTTAATGACATTATTTAACGAAATGGGTTTGAGTGCCGAAATTCAATCGGCAGTTGAAGCGTTGGGATTCGTTCAGCCCACTCCGGTTCAGGAGAAAGTAATTCCTTTTTTACTCGAAAACAACCAGGATTTGGTAGCATTGGCGCAAACAGGAACAGGTAAAACTGCAGCTTTTGGACTGCCAATTATCCAGCAAATCGATGCTGAAAGCAAAACTGTTCAGGCTTTGATTTTAAGCCCAACCCGTGAACTGGCAATACAAATTGGGAAAGATCTGGAAAATTTCTCAAAAAACCTTAAGCAAGTTAAAATTGCCGTTGTATATGGCGGAGCAGATATAAAAAAACAAATTAAGGACATAGAAAAAGGAGCTCAGATTGTAGTAGGAACTCCGGGTCGTACTCTCGATTTAATTCAAAGAAGCAAATTAAAAGTTAATAAAATAGAGTGGGTTGTTCTGGATGAAGCAGACGAAATGCTTTCAATGGGCTTTAAAGATGATTTGGACGGTATACTTGAAAATACACCTGATACAAAACAAACACTTCTTTTTTCCGCAACAATGCCAAAAGAGATTGTAGCGATTTCAAAAAAATACATGCACGATATTCATGAGATTTCTGTTGGGAAAAAGAATACCGGAACTGCCAATGTGGAGCATAATTACTACCTGGTACATGCAAAAGATCGTTATTTAGCGTTAAAACGAATTGCGGATGTAAATCCAAATGTTTACGGGATTATATTTTGCAGGACACGGGCAGAAACTAAAGATGTTGCAGATAAACTAATGCAGGATGGTTACAATGCCGATGCATTACATGGCGATCTTTCGCAGGCACAGCGCGATTTTGTGATGTCCCGTTTCAGAGGTAAACATTTACAAATGTTGGTAGCTACTGATGTTGCAGCGCGTGGACTGGATGTTAACGATTTAACACACGTTATCAATTATAACCTGCCTGATGATCCGGAAGTTTATATACATAGAAGCGGACGAACCGGGCGTGCAGGGAAACGCGGTATCTCCGTTACCTTAATTCACATGCGTGAAAAGGGAAAATTAAAACAGGTTGAAAAAACAGTAAATCAACCCTTTATTAAAAAGTTGGTTCCTTCAGGAAGGGAAATTTGTGAAAAGCAATTGTTTAATTTGATTGACAAAGTTGAAAAGGTAGAAGTCAATAACGAACAAATAGGTGAGTTTATGCCGGTTATTTATAAAAAACTTGCCTGGCTTGAACGTGAAGAATTAATAAAACATTTTGTTTCGGTAGAGTTTAACCGTTTCCTGAAATACTATGAAAATTCGATCGATATTAATGTTGATGAATCACGGCATATTGAAAAAGAAAAACGCGGAGATAGAAAAGGGAAACGACGCGAAGATCGAATTCGTGGAGATCGCGGAAAAAGCAGAGGAGGTTCTTTTAATTTTTCAAGATACTTTTTTAACCTCGGTAAAAAGAACGGGGTAAATAAACGGGCGATACTCGATTTAATAAATCAAAATACAAAAGGTAAAAGCATTGAAATTGGCAATATTGATGTTTTAAAGAGTTTTTCATTTTTTGAAATCGATTCACGTTTTGAAAAAGACATAACAAAAGCATTTAAAAACGTACGATTTAAGGGGCAAAAAGTAAATATTGAACTGGCAAAAAAGAAGTAAATCAAAAAATGCAATTACCTGAGATTGATAGTTTTAAGCCATGCTTTATAAAGGGGATCCAGAATAATATATGATTTACCCTGTTTGTCAATAATTTCCTTTTTTAACAAAGCTTTTCGAATTCTTAAAACGTTTGCCGAAGTACCAAGATTGTATTTCTCAATTGTATGTTTTGAGCTGAGATGTTTTTCATTTCGAATCATTGCTTTAAGGTAGTTAACCTGAGTAGAGGTGAGTTCATCTGTAATAGTTTGAAAGAGAAGGCTGAGTTGAAGAATTAAACTTTCATGGGCATCTTGAACAATTTCTGCGCTACAGTTGACATTGGTTCTAAACCAGGTTTGTTGCGCCAGTTGCTGTACATAGTATGGGTGGCACTCAACCAACTGAGCTATTGCTTTAGCCTCTGAAGAAGCAATGGTTTTACCGGTTTCCTTAAATTTCTTTTTTATAAACCGGATCCAGTCTGTCTCTGCAATTTTTTCCAGAAATATAATATCACCAAATTTATAAAATGGCATCGAGGATGATGTAAAAACATCCATTAACATATGTCGTTTACTTCCATATAAGCAGTAAGTTACATTTTGGTGTTTTTGCCAGTTTGCCCTAAGTTTCTTTTGTACTGCAAGTTGGTTCGGAAGTTCAGCAATATTTTGAAATTCATCTATACAAATGACAAAATTTACTCCTTTGGCTTTAGCTATTTTTTCTGGTAGGTTTAATATATCATCCGGATTTTTTTTTACTTCTTTCCAATCAAGTCCAAGAGAAATTTCGCTTACATTGTCGGGGCTAAATGAAATTTTGGGAATTATCTGTCCAAAAAAGTTTTTTGCATTTTCCGTTATTTCTTCAAGTTTTGAAGCCGAAGCTTTTAATACCTGTTGTGCAAGTAGTTGGTAAAATTGTTCTTCAGTTCTGATGTTGAACAAATCGATAAAACAGAATTTAAGTTTTTTGTTTTTTTGTTGTGCCTGTACAGCTGCTTTGGCAACAAGAGATGATTTCCCCCATCTTCTGGGAGAAATAAGGATGGTGCTTGTTAATGAAGAAAAATTAAATAATAACCTTTCAAGTTCTTGCTTTCGGTTGGTGAAATTTTTCTCAACAGCTAGTTTGCCAAATACAAAAGGTGCAGCCATAAAGTGTAAATCTACCATACAAATTTAGCAATTTTAAATAAACTTACAAAAGTGTAACTTACAAAAATGTAACTTACAAAAATGTAAGCTATTTGATTTTTCTTTTACTCGATTTTGCCCTGGGATTATATTCCAGGCATCTTTCAATCCAATCGGTAAGGTCTTCGTCCATATCAATACCATCAGGGCTAATCATTAAAAACCCTTTCATGGAATCCGGATTTTTATCCATCATCCTGCAGTCTTCATTTTTTAGATAATGATGTTCATCTTCCGGTGCAATTCTTACCATAAGTTCATCCTTAAAAACACCACAAAGAAGTTTATTGTCAACTAAAAAACAAAAACCACCAAACATTTTTTTCTCTTCGGCTTTTATATGTTTTTCGTTTAAAATAAGTCTGATACGATCGGCCAAAAATTCATTATAAGGCATGCTTAACCAGTTTAATAAGTTCGGGATGAAGTATTTTGTTGGATGCAATAATGGTAAAATTGCGCATATGGTTTTCGTCATTGAATTTAAAGTTCAACGGTTTTCCATCGATATCAGTTACTATTCCACCGGCTTCTTCCACCAGCAATGCCGGTCCTGCAATATCCCAGATTTTTGTAGTTTGATTTATACAGGCACCTAGTTTTCCATCGGCGGTATAACAGAAATCTACCAAACTATTTGTTGACCGTATATTTCTAACATTATTTACAACACGCTCTATAATTTTAGCCTCTTTAGCTGTTTTCCCTGGCTCATCGGAATAATCAAGTGAGTAAGCAGCCAGTATATTTTTCAGATCCGATTCAGTTGAAACAGAAATTGGTTGGTTATTTTTTGAAGCTCCCTTTCCTTTCTCGGCAAAATAAAGTTCGTTTTGCACAGGTAAAAAACAGCCGGATTGAATTGGCTCAAAATTTTTCAAAAGGCATATTATTACTCCGAACCAGGGAAGTTGAACAGCAAAATTTGAAGTACCGTCAAGAGGATCAATTACCCAGGTAAATTCTGAATTTTTGTTTTGAAATCCGGTTTCCTCACCTAAAGTGTTATGGCCAGGAAAATCATGGTTGATGATTTCAATGATTTTTTTTTCAGAATTAATATCCGCTTTTGTGACAATATTACTCTGATTCTCTTTCAAGGAATAACTTTCCAGATTCCCAAAGTTTTCAAGAAGGATTTCTCCGGCATTCTGCAGGGCTCGAATTAATGTATTTTTCATGCACCTAAATTTTAAGTAATTAAAACTACTGCATTTTTTAAAAATCAAAGTAAGGTCGTCAACATTTTTTATAATTTGCACTCATCATTTAAACCAATTAAAACTATGACAAAAACAGAAATGTTTCATCAACTGATTGAATCCGGTAAATCTTCAGAAAAAGTACTTTTTCGGCCTATTCTTATGCAATTTGCAGCCGAATATATCGGGAGTAATTACGGGCAATTTGCTTCAGATTATAATGTTTTGGTTGAAGCCAATTTACGTTGCCTCGACGATTTTGATATTGATATGCTGGGTTTAATTTCAGACCCTTATCGGGAAACCAGTGCTTTTGGGGCCGGAATTCAATATATTCCAAACGGTGTTCCACGCTGTATAAACCTCGTTGTTAATTCGATGGACGATGTTATCAATCTAAAAAATCCGGATGTTTATAAAGAAAAAAGAACTTTGGATAGGATTAAGGCAGGGGAAGTACTTTCTAAAAAAACACAAGGAAATGTTCCGATAATAGGATGGATCGAAGGACCTCTGGCTGAAGCCTGTGATTTAACCGGTATTGAAAATATGTTAATGCAGTTGATGATGGATCCTGATTTTGCATACAGGTTAATGGATAAGTGTGTTATTACCGCAAAAGATTTTGCAAGGGCGCAAATTGAAGCAGGGTGTGAAATAATCGGAATGGGTGATGCGATTTGTTCGCAAATTGATGTGGATACATACAATATGTTTGTACGAGATCGACATCAGGAAATTATTGATTTTATACACGAATTGGGTGGCAAGGTGAAACTGCATATTTGCGGAGATACAATTCAGTTGCTGCCATCGTACAAAAATTTTAACCTTGATATTTTGGATTTAGATTGGCAGGTTGAAATTGACTATGCACGTTCTGTATTAGGAGAAAATGTAATTTTTGCAGGAAATATTAATCCGGTTGATATTCAGAATAAAACCCGTGATGAAGTTTTTGAATTGTGCCAAACTTATGTGAATAAATACAAAAATGAAAGATTTATTCTTTCAGCAGGATGTGAAATAACGGCACTTACACCTCCCGAAAACTTAAAGGCTATGAATGAAGCAACAGTTTTATAGATAAATTTCCGTTCGAACCCAAAAATCTCCCATTCAGCAACTCTTTTTTTAAAAAGTAAGTTTGATTTTGGAATTTTGAATCATAATAAAACCTTGGGAAAAGCTATATGAATATGGTTTTATTGTTGTTTTATATTTCTGATTTATTTGAATTTTAGCTGTTTAATATTGTAAATTTGAGTTATGCCACATCCAACCGATAACAAAACCTTTAAAGAAAAAGTAATCTGGCATCTTCTGCTAGCAGTTGTCGCTTTTATTATATCATTGATATTTAGCATGATTCTGCGTAAAGAATTAATTCATAGTGAGTTGCCTGGAATGTTGATTATGACATTTGTGCAGCTGGAACTATTTGTCTGGTTAGGTACTTTATTCTTTCAATCGATAAAAATTGAAGATCGAAAATATATTCAGAGAATAGTTGGACGGTTACTTGTGTTTTATATTTCGGTATTGGTGATTTCTTTAATTATGTTTTTAGGAATTTACACCTTTCATTTTGTAAAAAATGGTGCTGATTTTTCATTGTATTTTTCCAGTTTGACTTCAATGGAATTGAAAAGCTTTTTTATAGCAACTTTTGTTGGTTTTGCCCTTGGTGCTATTTTCTTTTTCTATTCTCAATGGAGTGAAGCATTAAAACGAGTTCAGAAACTTAAACAGGAAAAACTCATTTTTCAATACGAAACTTTAAAGAGCCAGGTAAATCCACATTTCTTATTTAATAGTTTAAATTCTCTGTCATCGCTGGTAAGAAATGATGCAGATCTATCAGAAAAATTTATTCAGAAATTATCTTCAATATATCGCAATATATTGGAAAATTCTGAAAAAGAATTTGTGCCACTTTCATCTGAAATGGAGCTGGTGAAAGATTTTTTTTACTTGCAAAAAATGCGTGACGAAGAAAAAATTGAGTTGAAAATTGAATTTGATGAAAGTACTAAAGCACAGGTTTTGCCTGTATCGCTCCAACTTTTAATTGAAAATGCCATAAAGCATAATTCTGCTACACGAAATCAACCGCTGGAAATTATTATTCATTTTGAGGGAATTGATAAAATAGTGGTAAGAAACAATTTGCAAAAGAAAACTCAAATGAATGATTCATCAAAAATTGGATTAAAAAACCTGAATGAAAGAAGTAAACTTATTTTAAACAGAGAAATTGAAATTAAAGAAACAGAAGATGAATTTGTGGTTAAGATGCCGGTAAAAATTACCCATTAAAACCGGGAAGAAAAAATTGATTTATGAAAGTTCTGATTATAGAAGACGAGAATCTGGCTACTCAAAAATTAATTCAGCTTTTAAATGAAGTGGATTCTGAGATTGAGGTTTTAGCAACATTAGAATCAGTTGAAGATTCGGTAAATTGGTTTAGGCAAAACAGCTTGCCGGATCTGGTTTTTATGGATATTCAATTGGATGACGGGATTTCATTTGAGATTTTTGATGCGATAAAAATTGATGTACCCATTATTTTTACGACGGCCTATAACAAGTATGCAATTAGGGCTTTTAAAGTTAACAGTGTTGATTATTTACTAAAGCCAATCGAAAAAAATGCACTGGAATCAGCACTTGGTAAATTCAAAAAACATTATGTAAAAGACCCTGATTTTGAATCAAAAATTGAAAGGGTAATCGGACAAATTTCAAAATCTTTTAAAGAGCGGTTTTTTATTAAAGTAGGAGTATATTATAAATCGGTTAGAATTGATGATATTTGCTGTTTTTTTGTTGAAGGCAGAAGCACTTTTTTAAAAACATCTGAAAATAAGACTTACGATTTGGATTACTCTTTAGAACAACTACAAAAAATGATAGATCCAAACCTCTTTTTTCGGGTAAACAGAAATTTCCTCGTAAACATTAATGCCATTGATGAAATTGTAAGCTATTCTACAAGCCGTTTAAAGCTGAATCTGAAAAATAGTTCAACAAATGAATTAATTGTGAGTCGAGATAAAGTACCGGATTTTAAAAAATGGATGGATAGGTAGTTTAATCCCGTATTCTGAATATTACAGCGGCTGATAAATCCCAGTGTGCTACCGGAACACCAAAAGTCAGACTGGCACTTCCACCGGCACCTCCTGTTCCTATTCCCCACCACATGCCGCCTCCGGCAAAATCCCAGGGAGTTGTTACCGAAGCCTGTGCCCTTAATCCAATATGGTCGTTAAAAAACATTTTAGCTCCCAATGCAAATTCAGTTGAGAAAAACCATTTTCTGTAATTGTAAGCATTTCCTTTGGTCCAGTATCTTGATGTACCTGCCGAAATACCACCGTATGGTTTGATCTTTTTGTCGCTAAATTCATACAGGTATCCGACCATATAGTGAGTTTGTCCTGTCTCAAATTCTGATACCTGATTATCCTTAAAATTTGTATAAGTTGTCGTTGGGTCATTTCTGCGGACACTGATATTAACATACGAAAAATCAGTAAGTTGAACATCAAGCCTACCACCATATAAGAAGGTGTTGGAAATGTCATAGGAACCGTAACCATTGTCCACTTTTCCACTAAAGGTATAGCCTAGAATAGGTGTAACTTCATAATACTGACCAAATGCCTGATTCGCTACAATAAATAAAAAAGAAACGAATAATAGTTTTCTCATTGTACTTAGTTTAATTTTATTCCAAAGATTCCATTGATCTGTAAAGGAACAAGAATATGATTAAAATTAAACATGATAATCAAAAAAGTGTTTATTATTTTTTCTATAATACTTGATAAATGTAACAAAGAAGAATTGTGCTTAACGTTTTTTCTTTGTAATGTGTTAAAATCCTTGTAAATTACTGCATTGTGTTAAAGCCATTTATTATGAAAAAATTTGTTATTCTGTTTTGTTTAATTCTAATCGGTTTAACAGGAAAATCCCAGGTCTTAATTTCATTATTGCTTGGCGATAAACTAAATTCGGACCAACTGGAGTTTGGGCTGGAAGGAGGTTTTAACTGGGCAAGTATTTCCGGAATGGAGACTAAAAATTTAGCTGAATATATTAATTTGGGATTCTATTTCGATATCAAAATGAAAAATCAGTGGGCTTTGTATACCGGTGTTTTAATAAAGTCAAATTTAGGAGTTGATAAGTTAACGGCAAGTGATTTGACATTTCTTGGAGTAAGAACTTATCCTGAAGAAGGTCATTATAAACAAGTTATCAAAGAATTTCTTGTTCCGGCACTGGTAAAGTATAACTTCAAAAATCATATGTATGTTGAAGCTGGTCCCCAGTTTGGTTTAAGATATAAAGGATATGTTGAATTTAGATCTAATATCGCAGGGCTGGAGGCAAGGATTAGAGAAGACAATGAAGATATGATGCAAAAACTCGATGCCGGAATTGTTGGAGGCGTTGGTTATAAATTATTGAAAGGGAAAGGTTGGACCATTGGTGCAAAATACTTTTACAGTTTTGTTGATGTTTATAAAAGTCGTTCAGGAACAAAAAGCAGCTCTATTCATTTAAAGGTAAATATCCCGATTGGAGCAGGTAAAGCGCAGGAAAAGAAAAGCAGTGAAAAATAATTTCCTATTCGATTAGTTTAGTGTAATTTCTCCCAAAATATTATAATCAATTAATCTTCAGAATAATTGTTAAACAAAATTTGTTTTGTAAAAGAACAGTTTTTATATTTGTGGAATAAAAGATATAAATATGTATAATTCTTTCGTAAATATTGATGCTTCTAACTGCGCAATGATGTGCACTTGTTGTGAAATATATATACGGAAGAGTTAGAAAATATAAGCGTGAAATAGATAAAGCTCTTCCGGTTTGGAAGAGCTTTTTTTTTGAAAAAAAATAATTATTAATTAAAAATTATACCCAATGAAAAATGTGAAACATATAGTATGTCCTGTTTCAGATGAAAGAGTCAGTGAGCAGGTTACCCGTATTAATGCCTTACTGGGAGTATTAATAGTGGTCTCAGGATTTGTATTTAATTCTGTATTCTTTTTTCTCTTTTTAGCCGCCGATTTTTATATCCGGGCTTTTACAAAAATTAAATTTAGTCCACTAACTTATATTAGTCATAGCATGGTAAACGCTTTAAACCTGCAAAAAAAGAATATTGATAAAGCACCAAAAATATTTGCTGCCCGACTGGGATTTTTGATGACCTTAACCATTGTTGTACTATCGTTGCTACAGCTTCATACTGCAGCTTTGGTTGTTGGTGCAATTCTGGTGTTCTTTGCATCTCTCGAGTTTGTTTTGGCAATTTGTGTAGGATGTATTCTTTATACATATGTGGTTTTACCTTTTTATAAGTAAATTTTCCAGGTTATAAATTAGTTATAATATATTCTTGATTATTTAATCTTAAAGCATCCTGAAAGGATGCTTTTTTTATTTTATAACTGATTGATTCTAAATCCATGTAATTATTTGTACCTGCATTTTTTTGAAAAATTCAAGATTTCACACAAGTATTTTATTTTGTGTGTGTCAAATCCCGGGAAAAAACAATTTCAAATAATCAGCATAATGAAAGCTAATTTTTGGAACACTTTAAGAAGTATTAAAGAATTAAAGTTTGTATGTTTAATAAATAAATTACCTGAAGATTTACAGTTTAATGAACGAAAGTGAAATCATACAAAAACTTAAACAAGGAAATGAAAAAGCTTTCAGGGAACTGGTAGAAAAATATCAGGGAATGGTGGTGAATACTTGTTTTGGAATGGTTCATAATACTGAAGATTCTGAAGATATAGCACAGGAAGTTTTTATCGAAGTTTACCGATCAATTGAAAATTTCAGGGCTGATTCTAAACTTTCAACCTGGTTGTATCGGATTGCCGTTAATCGCTCACTTAATTTTATACGCGATAACAAACGAAAAAAATGGGCTCAATCAATCGAAGATGTTTTAAAAGGGAAAAAGGTTCAGTTGAATAAGTTTGAATCAGGAAATAGCCAAAACCCTGATTCGAAACTGGAAGACAAACAGCGTGCAGAAATGTTACATCAGGCAATAGACTCACTCTCTGAAAATCAGAGAATCGCTTTTACATTAAACAAATATGAAGATTTGTCATATAAAGAGATTTCTGAAGTAATGGAATTAACCGTTTCATCAGTAGAATCATTAATTCATCGGGCAAAGATTAACCTTCAAAAAAAATTGTTTAAATGCTATAAAAAGAAATGCATCTAGCGCAAGTAAATTATAAAATATGTGTCATATCAATAAACAATGGTAATGAAATGCAAAACTTTACATAAAAAAATCATATTCTTTCTCGAAGAAGAACTTCCTGCAGATGAAATGGAACAAATGAAATACCATCTTTCGGTTTGCAACGATTGTAATGCTTTTGCGGAAGAAATGGCAAAAATGCTGGCGGTTTTGCAAACAGAAAAAGCACCATCGGTGAATCCTTTCTTTTATACAAGATTAAAAGCAAAAATTGAAAACCTATCTAATTCAAAAATCCGGTATAATAAAAATCCGTTTTTTGTAAAAATTCTTCAGCCTGCGTTGTTCTCAGTATTGTTAATTGCCGGCATTTATTCCGGCATAAAAATCGGCCAGCCAATATCAGACAGAACAAGTTATTACGTAGACTCGGAACAGGAGATTATTCCTTACCTGAATGAAATGAAAAATGAAACAATTGAATTATTCTTAATGGAATAGAAAATGATTAATCTAAAAACATATCGGAAACTAATCTGGGTTATTGTTATTCTTTTAGCGACAAACTTATCGATGGGTATTTCATTTTTATACCATAAGCAACAAGATAAAAAAATAGCCGAAAAGCTGGAAGAAATTAATATTGAAATTCCTGCCCAGCAACGAACCAAATTTTTCAGGGAAGAATTAAATCTGTTGCCGGAACAAGTTGATAAATTCAGGGAATGGAACCGTGAATTTAACCGGACCGGTTGGTCAATAACCAATCAATTGGAAGATTTACGAATAGAAATGATTAGTGAACTGGGAAAAGAAAATCCCGACCAGAATAAACTGGAAAATATCACAAGCGATATTGGGAAACTTCATTCTGAACTCAAAAAAGTTACTATCGACTATTACTTAAAAATGAATGGAGAATGTAACGAGGAACAAAAGAAGAAGTTAAACGACATATTTCTGTCGATGTTAAAGAAAAATGAAGATGTAAAATTACCCGGAGGATACGGAAGAAACAGAAGAAATACAGACAACATTAATTAATCACTTTTAAATTTTAAAACAATGAATACTAGCAAGTTAAGTAAATTTGCCTGGGCTTTCTTTGCCCTAGCCCTGGGAGCAACAACAGTTTTCGGACAAGGTTTCGGGAACAGAAAGAATGACACAAGTAGTCGGAATCAGGCTTGTTTAAATCAAATATCAGATTTATCAGATGAACAAAAATCAAAGATTCTCGGGCTGAATAATATTCATCAGAATGAGATGGCAGAACTAAGGAATCAACGACGATCAACCAAAGATGCCTTTGAAAAAAATCAAATCAGGGGAAACATACTGGAAAAGACAAAAGCACACAGGGAAGAGGTAAAAAACCTCTTAAGCGAGAATCAACAAGAACAGTTGGAAGAAATCACGTTGCAGGGAAAAAACTACTACAATCAAAAAAGGAGAAGTGGTTTTAGCAGGCAGAATGGTGTATCGGGAAAACAGAATCGCTTTGGCAAGGGAAATTCCTCGAATTTTAATGGATGCAACGGGAATAGGAGTAGCCTGCAAAGGAAATCATAATAACGGAAACGACTATCAAAGTATTTAGTAATAATTCAATTTAAAAATTACATGCAATGAAAACAAGAGTATTTAGTTTGATTATTTTGGTAACAGGAATGACACTGGTATTTGCATCCTGTTCAGAAAATGTTAACGGTTTGGATGATTCGTCAGAATTAGCGATGATTGATGAAAAAAGCAGCGAAATTGCTGCATTATGTGGTAACTGCGACTTTTCGGGAACGCTTACTGAAAGTGAAATTGAAGGTCTGATGGTAATGCGAGAAGAAGAAAAACTGGCCAGGCAGGTTTATATCTTTTTCTTTGAAAATTATAATTATCGGATTTTTAATAACATCTCGAAAAGTGAAGATGCTCACACCAGGGCAGTTCTTCATTTAATTGATGGGTACGGGCTGGAAGATCCAACTCCGGAAAGTGATACTGAGTTTTTTAATCCGCTTTTTAACGAATTGTATGCACAACTCACCAAAAAAGGTTCTGAGAATGTTGTAGAAGCATTAAAAGCTGGCGCATTCATTGAGGAAGCTGACATTGCCGATTTGAGAAAATTGTTAAGTGAAACTCAAAACGAAGATGTTAAAAGGGTTTACGGCAACTTGTTGAGAGGTTCAACATTTCATTTACGTGCATTTAGCAATGTATTAAAATTACGAGGAGAAAGTTACCAACCTACAATTCTGTCAAGCGAAGAGTATTTGGAGATTCTGAACGCGGAATAATGTAAAATTTGAGAATGCACAGGACATAGTGAAACTTCGGGATTTTTTCCGAAGTTTCTTTATTTAAGCGCAAGTTCATGAAGGTATCTGTGTCAAAAGGGAAAATGAATTTAAAGTTTTTAAAAATGAGAACAATTACCTTTTTATTCTTCATTTCCTTTCTATCTTTTGAAAATTTATCAGCTAATGAAATTTCAAATTCTGAAAAGGAAGGAATTATTTTAATGCGCGAAGAAGAAAAACTGGCTCACGATGTTTACCGGTTTTTATACGAAAAATGGGGGCTCAATATTTTTTCAAATATTTCTGAATCCGAAACACGCCATTTTAACGCCATGGCTTATTTAATTGAAGATTTTAATCTGGCGGATCCGGCATTAAAAGAGCCGGGTAAATTTCAGAACAAAGAATTACAGTTTTTGTACGATTCATTAACCAATCGTGGTAGTGAATCTGTAATAGCCGCACTCCAAACAGGTGCTTTTATAGAAGAGCTTGATATTCAGGATTTACAGCAACTAATGGGGGAAACTGAAAATGCAACCATTCTTTCAGTTTTTCAAAACCTGCTTCGTGCTTCAGGAAATCATTTAAGGGCTTTTACTGGTCAGCTTGCTAGCAGGGATTATGAATATTCGCCTTCTGTTTTACCCGCTTCCAATTACCAATCTGTTATAGAAACTCCGCATCAGCGTGGAATGGGAAATGGAAATTGTAAAAATCAAAACAATTGTAGAAACAACAGGCCTGACGGAAAACGATACCGTGGTGGGCGGGGAAATAATTAAATTATTTAAAATGCAAAGATTACCACTACCGGATATTTTAAAAGGGTTTGCTGTATTTTTAATTATTCCGGTTCATATCCTTGAGTTATTTATTGATTACCCGGGAAGGGAAAGTATTTTTGGAAAAATCCTTCTTTTTTTAGGTGGCCCGTTTGCTGTGCCTGTGTTTATGTTGATAATGGGTTATTTTTTGGGAAGAAGCAGTAAAAAAAGTTTACAGGTTTTCTATCGGGGAATTAAAATTTTTGTGCTAGGATTTTTTCTCAATATTGGTTTAAATTTTCACTTGTTATTAAAAATAAAATTTGCAGACTGGCCATACAATCCGCTTGAATACATTTTTGGAGTTGATATATTTTACCTGGCAGGATTAAGTGTAATTTTTATTGCAATCATTAAAACATTCAAAAACAGCCAGGATATCATTGCATTGGCTCTTGCTTTGTTAGTGCTGGCATTTACAGGTTTTATGAACAACAAACTGATGGTTACCGAACTCAACTATATTTTACCATTTATTGCTGGGACTTATTCCTGGTCTTATTTTCCTCTTTTTCCCTGGCTGGCATATCCGCTACTTGGGTTTTCTTTTTCGTTTTGGGAACAAGAAATTTTACATTTTATAAAAAAGAATAAGGTTTTTTTTAGGATTATTTTATTCGTGATTGCAGTTTCAATAGTTCTATTTAGTTCATGGGGAATTACGAAAACAATTACCCTGCAAAATTATTATCACCATACTTTTCTATATGCAGTCTGGGCGACTGGTATCGTGATTCTTTGGATATCAATATTTCACTTTTTTGAAACAAAATTTTCAAAATCATTGGTTGGATATTTTCTGCAATGGCTTGGAAAAAATATCACGCTTTTTTATATCATCCAGTGGCTGATTATTGGAAATATTGCTACCTCGGTTTATCAAACTCAATCCATTGAAAGATTTGTTTTTTGGTTTCCGGGAATATTCGCGGTAACTGTTTTATTAACCTGGTTAATTGCAAAAACGAACATCAAGCTGGCACGATAATATTATTGAATCACCAACTTCTGAGTTCGGGTTTTTGTATTTCCAAATTCAATAAAATAAAGATAAATGCCACTTTCAAACCTGCCCACATCAAAGGTTAAATGATCGGTATGATTATCAACAATAAATTGCTCTACTTTTTTCCCAGAACTATCAAAAAGATGTAATACCCCTTGATTTACATTATTGGGTAAAGAGTAGGTTACATTTATGGTTTCGGAAGCCGGATTTGGAAAAGCGTTGATTGAAATTTCTTCCGATTTATTTAAATACTGAACTGAAACAATTGTGGCCGGCAAATTATAAATGTTGGTCCATACCTTCTCCGGGAAAACTGAAAAATTATAACAATACGAAAATAACTGCCAGGAATTTTCACCGGTTTGATTGATGTAATTATAAAGAGCTCCATCCATAAAAGCGATTTGAGAACCGTCTTCATTAATAATTTTACTGTCGTACTCGTAATATTGCTGAGAAGAATAGTATTTGTAAAAAGTGCAAAGTAATTCTACTCCTGCATCGGTATCGAAAATTTTTTCAGAAACAAATTTGATGTCTGACAGAAAAAATCCGGAAGGGACATTACAGTTTACGGTTTTAAAAAGAGAGTGGTCGGTATTGTAAATTCTGCATTGTCCGGCAGGTACGTCCATTAAATAGTATTTGTACCCCGATTCTTCCAGCTTTACAATTGTTGCAGAGTAATCATATTTTTTGGCTAAAGTTATCTGTGCATTAGCATTATTTATGAATGAGATAATTACAATAAGAAAAATAAAAGGTAGTGTTTTCATGTTTATGAATTTTTGGTTTTATACTTATTTAATCAATTGTAATCCTTCGTTTGCTGAAGCATCATTTGGATTGTACAATTTCACTTTATTAAAAAGCACTTTGGCCTGGTTATAATTTCCGAGAAAGTATGAAGTCCAGCCCAGCATCAGCAATCCATCATAGCCAAAAGGATAAAGATCTACTACTTTTTTGAACAGTGGTTGTGCTTTGTTGTAATCTTTGCGTCCGTAATACACAAGTCCAAGACGATATTGGGCAACAGTGTTGTTTGGGCTTATTTCCAGAATTTTATTATACAGGTCAATAACTTCATTCCATCGTCCAAGTGCGGACAGAGGAAGAATTAATCCAAAACGGGCCTCTTCAGAATACGGTTTAAGTTTTTGTGCATTGGTGTAAAAAATAATGGATTCATCAAATAATCCGGCATTGTAATTGAGCCAGCCGAGTCGAAGATTTATTTCATAAGAAGACTCATCGTAAACATTTTTCAGATCATCTGCCGATGCAGCAAAATCTCCTGATTTTTCATGCTGATAGCTTTTAGAAAAGGCTGTTTCAAGTGCTTCCTGGTTAACCTGACCAAAAGAAGTGTGTGCCACAATCATCAGAGGCACAAAAAATATTTTTTTTAAAAATTCCATGATAATCCTGCTGTTAGTGTATGTTTTATGTATTTATATTCCAATGAATTGTTTAAAATGCCATTGCTGTAAACATTGTATTTTTCAAAAATATCCTGGTTGATATACCGAACTACAAACCGGTATTTCTTTCCTGTAGGAAAATACAGGCTGGCCAGTATTTTTTGTTCCGATCTGCCTGGGAAATTAGCAATTACATATCCTCCGGGTTCTACGAAATTTTTCATATCGCCGTTTAAGTACTGGCCGTAAAAATGTAGCTGACTTAATTGAAATCCTCCCGAAATACCAAAAGTATTGTAATCAAATCCACTTTCAGAAGTGTTTTTGAAATAGACTCGTGGTGTGATGTATAATTTTGTATTGGAGAGCGGGTAAAAAGTTATCCAACCCGATAACTGTGAAAAACCTGTATCGTAAATATTAGCAAAATTTATTTCTGCTCCGGGAGCAATATTTCCGAAATAGGTCCAGGCCGAAACAGAGAAAATATAATCGGAAAATTTGTAGTCAACCTCCCTGAAAATTTGGCCTGTATTGGAGATTGCTCCCGAAAAATAATTGAAATTGCCCCAGGTTAAATTTATCGACGGGGAAAGATGTATCTTTTTGCCAAGAACAAAATAAGGATTAAAAAAATACTGGTTCTGGTTGGTTTTGGTATCGAAAGTGTAGCGCTGGCCCCAGTCAACCTGCTGCAGGCGATTTACATTTAAGTGGGTAAAATTGTGATTGATAACAAATCCAGGGATTACTCTATGGTTAAAATCCACCGATTCGAACAAATAATTTTTGAATATAAATGCCTCACCATAATCGTTTTCAATGTTGAGATCTTTATCAAAAGTATTTTCTTTAAGCTTATCGAGATCGGGATTAAAACTATACCCAATTTCAACTGCGGCATAAATCGCCTGACTATTTTGAAAATCAATCTTTCTTTTTAAGGATTCAGAAAAATGGCGGGCAATTTTGGAAGCTTCCAAACTTCGTCCGGCAAAAACCAAACTGTAATAAAGATACTCCTGTAACCACTCCTGCGAATTATCGGCTTCCCAGGCTTTTCTGAAATAAGGAATTGATTTGTTATATTTTTCCAGGTTATAAAATGCTATCCCGGTGCGAACCTGCAGGTAAAAAAAGTCAATTCCATTTTTACGGGCAGCAGCAGAATAATCAATTAATTCTAACCATTTCTGTTGCTCGTAAAGTTCATACGATTTTCGATCTACATTGGGGTAATTCCATTTTTCCTGTGCCGAAACACTATACAGGAAGAGGAATAATAATATTGTTAATCCAATTCGTTTTGGCATATTATTTTAATTTTAGCGTCCCTGAAACTGATTAAAAGGTGAAATTCATTTTCTTGTAAAATTTTGATTTCACTTTTAAATTCACTGATTTCTTTCCCGGCAATTTTTTTTGTAACAGTTGCATCCATTTCAATATTTCCTGAAGACAAAATATCTCCTGATTCCTTTATTATAAGATTGTAATTAACTTTTAAAAAAAGAAAAACCGGAGCTATAAAGTCCTGCAAGATTTTTGGCAAGCCGGAAAACATCATATTTAACGGAATTGAATCCGCGATTTTACTGTTTGGTAAAAATCCCAATGGCACCTTAAACAGTGATATATAAAACCAGTATAAAGCAGAATTTTGTTTCCCTGTAAAATTGGTAAAATAGTGTAAATCGTCGTTGTTATAAAAATAGGCCAGTCCTCCTTCTTTTTCGCAACTAATAAATGTATTGTTGTAGGCGTCCGTTTCAACTTTCCACGAAAATTCTCCTTCCTGTTTTTTCCATTTTGTTTTTAAGGAGTCTACTTCAACTTTTACATTGATTTGTTGTCCGGGAATAAAGTGAAAAGATTTAGCCAGCAGTTCATTTTTTACCGGATTAACAACAACCTGCTTATTTTTAGGAATGTCAAAACTCTGCAGCGTAATATTTTTTTCCTCTTTCAAAAGGTAATGACCAAAAGGGTAATCCAATGTAGCAGATCCTATATATGGAGTACGTTGAAACTGAAAATGAAGGTGTGGGTAGGGTGACCTTCCCGAATTTCCGCAGCGTGCGAGTGGCTGTCCTTTTTTTACAGCATCACCGGTTTTAACTTCAACCGAATGATATTTTAGATGACTAAGTTTGGCATACAAATAGTCGTTGTATTTTACAATTATGGTGTTTCCCCAGTTATTTTTTGTGTCTACATCTCCAATTGCATTATCAGGAATATTGTTTACTGCTTCAACTACAGTTCCATCAAAAGGGGCAACAATAGATTTTCCAAAACAATAATAATCTTCAACAAAATCACCACTATCTTTGAACTGTTTTGAATGATGGTCGGTAATCACAAAGTCAAATGCATGACGCCATTCACCTTTATGGGTGTATTCTCCATTGTGAGCCTGGTTAACTGTCCATTCTCCAAAAAATGGCAAAGAAGCAGAAACAGGAAATGCCGAAGGAAAACGTTTAAGGTTTCCGGAATATAAATAAAGGTTTTTTTCGGGATTACCCAGCTGTACAGGGGTTTCCACAAGGTGTTTCGAACGGTGTTCACGAAGTTTAAGGGAATATAAAAAAATCAATACAATAATATTAAAAGGCAGTGAATAAGGAGAAATCCTTAATAAACCAAAAATTTGCTGAGTGCTTGTTGTGATTAATACCACTGCCGGCAGCAATAAAATTATCCACAAATAACTTATCCTTCCCGGAACAAGATAATATCCTCCAATTGCAATAGCTGTTAATATATAGTTGAATCCAATAAAAGTATAACCCAAATTACTAAATTCAATACCAACAAACTGATAAAATAAAAAAGCAATGGAGTAGCCCAGAATTGATAACACAAAGGTTATTCGCGAATATATCAGCAATCCTAAAGAAATAATTAAACCCGCCAGCAAATGAGACTGAAAAAATATTGCGCCCAGAGAATGAAAATAAATTTTCAGAAAAGAAGATTGAATTGAATTTTCAAGAAAATTGTAAAGATTTACAAATGTTTGCCCACCAATCGAGTACAATTCATTGTAGGTATAAATTCCCCTCTCGCTAATATGAAGTGTACTCAAATCATTTCCTGAAAGAGCAACTATCCATATTGTTATCAGGAAGGGTACGCTGAGATAAGGAAGCCTGTATTTTCCCAGTATTCCCTGAAAAGCAATGGTCATGAAAAAACAGGTTACAGCAGCTACTGCAATCAGTACAAAAAGTTCCGGAGATGGTTGATAAGCCAGTCCGATTCCTAAACCTACAAGCAGTGCATTAAATCCATACAATCCTGTAACCAAAAGGTATTTGTTGTAACCTAAAACAAGGGCAAGTGTATTGGCTATTAAAACCGCTATCAGTCCTCCAATACCCGCACCGTAATCAAAAAAGCTAATCAGAAGTAAAAAAACAGCAAGTAGTTTTGAGGTGGAAAAAAACACCTGCGAATAGCTGTTCAGGATTGATTTTATAATTTCTTTTCCGGTAAGCGGGCTATCCTTCATTTGGCTATTTTTTCGGATTTATTTCAAAACTTTGCAAGGATTCCAGTTCTTCTTTTTTTCTTATTATGTGAGTTTTTCCTTCCAAATCAATTAAAACTACATTTGGGCGATAAGTAATAAACTGCATCCATTGCGTCATGTTATAAGCACCAACCCGCTCAATAACCAATTGGTCGCCTACTTTTGCCTGGGGAAAATTAATAGCCTCACGCACCACATCGATATTCATACAAAGCGGGCCATAAATTGTTGTATCCTCCACATATTCAGAAATATCCATGCTGGGATAAACTCCCAGGTTATACCAAAATGACGTGAATAACAGATTTACACCTGCATCGATTACCATTGTCCGGCGACCTGTTGTGGAACGTTTATTTGCAAGCACAGTTGTAAGCAAATAGCCTGCATCATCAATAAGAGCCCGACCTGTTTCCAAAAAGAGCACAGGCAAATGTTCGTGTGGAATTTCAGATGAAATTATTGCATTTGAAATAGCTTCTGCATAATCATCAAAAGAAGGACAGGTCTCGGTTCCCGGCATGTACGCCCCTTTTAAAGTATTTTTTGAAGCGAACCCACCTCCCAAATCGATATATTTAAGCCAGTGGTCGAATTTTCTGGATGTAGCCATAAACAAATTCGAAAGTTTTGTTGCTGCTATTGCGTATGCCGAAGTAGACATAATATAGGTACCGATATGTGTATGCAATCCAATCAAATCAAGATTTTCATCCAACATAATTCTGTTGATAGCATTCCATGCCTCTCCATTTTCGTAATTGAATCCGAACCTGTCCCACATCGGATAAATTCCAGTATCCATGTTGACTCGAATTGCAACCCGTGCTTTTTTATTGATTTTGCGTGTAATTTGAATAAGCAGATATAGTTCATCAAAATGGTCAATATGGATACAGGCATTGTGGTTTATTGCCAATGTTAAATCCTCTGCAGATTTTTCAGGTCCATTAAAAAGGATTTGAGAACCATGTACTCCCAGTGATAATGCTTTTTGAAATTCAAAACCTGAAACGACTTCAGCCCATGCTCCTTCATTATGAAAAATACTGCATACAGCATCGAGATAATTGGTTTTGTACGACCATGCAAATTGAACCTTAGGATAGCGGGTTTCAAAAGCCCGGCGTGCTTCCTGATAAGTTGTTCGAATCGTTTTTTCTGAAATTATAAAAGTGGGTGAGTCGTATTTTTCTATTAATTCTGATACTGGCAGCCCATCTATTTCGGAAATTATTTTTTGTTTTACAGGTAGTCCGAATTTATTTGGAATTCCTGCTGTAATCTTACTGATTAAAGGTTTTTCGTATTTTAAAGTTTCCATTGTTTTTGAACTTATATTTCTTTATTAATTGAAATGGCTGCAAATTTTTCCAAATCCACAATCATGTCGTAGGAATATCTGACAAACATTTTTCCGATTTTATAATCGGTCATAGGTTGAACATCAAATCCAAGTGCCAGTTTTATCAAAGCCTCAGGGATATTTTGTCCTGCTCCAACAGCCAGATAAACCCATGCAGGAATTCTTGGATTGATTTCTATAAGGTAATATTCACCTGCACTGGTTTTAATAAGTTCAAGTTCCATTCCACCTTTCCATTTTGTTTTTTCAATAATCGAGTGGGTAATATTTATCATCTTATCATCTGCCAGTGTAATTCCACCCCAGGCTTTTCCTTTGTCTGTGATATATTGTTTTCGCATGGGTACTGCCGCAATCGTATTGCCTTTTCCATCTCCCAGTGCAATTACATTCACCTCTGTCCCTTTGATAAATTCCTGAGCAATTACAGGAAATCCCCATTTTGCAGCCAGTTTTTGAAAAGCCTGTTTAGCCTGCTCTTCGTTGTTTGCAACATATGCATCGTAAAACTGCCCTTTAATCATTACAGGGTATTCCATTTTTTCTTCAATGTCTTCCACCTGATTTAAACTACCGAGGTTTATACTCTTTGGTACTTTTATTCCATATTTCTTTCCATATTCAGGTAGTTTGTCTTTTTCACGTTCCTGAAATTGTTTCAGTGTCGGCAAAAAAGTATTGATTCCGATTTCTTTTAAGCGCTTTTCATTTTTCATAAAAGAAAAAAGTTCGGCATCAAAATTTGGGATAATGACATCTATCTTTTCTTGTTGATGAATCCGCTCTATACGTTCTGTCAAATCATCGGAACCTGTTGATGGATAAGGAATCTGGAAAATTCTGTCGCATAATCCATCCATATAAATACCGGGCTCGAGATTTTCATAAACCAGGCCGATAACCCGGACATCAAAAGTGCTGGATTCTTTTATTCCTCGTATAACCGGAACGCCTGGGCCGGGATTATCTGTGTTGTTTAGCCCTGTAACTGCAATTGTGATTTTCTGCTTCGACATTTCCCTGCTATTTAAAATCTGTTGGATTGTCCTGTACAACTATCTGGTGATGTTTTAACAATGCACAAAATTCATAATAGTCCTTTTCAAATGTAAGGTCATCTACATCGTATTTTTGAAGGATCTCATTTTTAAGTATTTCAAAGTCCTTTCCTTCTTTTATACTTTTGATCATTTCAAGGCCAAACGGATTTAAACTAAAGGAATCACCTGTTTTTGAATTAAAAACAAAACCGTTATCACTAATTTTTACTTCTTCTGAAATTTTCATTCGTAAATAATTATTTAATCTTAAAGTAACTTATTTAACTAACACAAAATCAATATTTTCCCGAGTTGTCGGGACAAGTTGTGTGAAAAATTACTTTATAAGCTCGTATCATTTTTTTTATTCTATTCTGGAGTTTGACACAAAAAGATTTAAAAACCTGCGAATTATTTTCAAGACGTATAAAAATTTTAATTCAAACAGAATATTACAGACTTTTTCAATTGTATAAAATTAGTCCAAAATAATTCAGTGTGTAAGAAATTTTAATAGAGCAAATCAGGTTTTTAATTGATATAGAAAAAAGATGAAAAAATGAATTAATCCCAAAAGTTTTGACTTTTATGTTTTTTTGGCACTAATGTTGTTTTATCACAAACATTATCTTTAATAACAATTAAAATCTATAGTCATGAAAAAACTTATAAACTTAGGATTCTTACTTTTTATCATTACACTTATTTCTTGTGAAGGTCCAATGGGCCCTCCCGGAGTTCCCGGTAACGACGGTGATTCGTTAATTGGAACCATTTTTGAATACCAGGGAGATTTTAGAAAGGAAAATAATTACGAATTGTTTTTTGATTTTCCAGGTGATTTTGAAATTTACGATACCGATGTTGTGCTGGTTTATATTCTGTGGGATGTAATTGATGTAAACGGAGTTGCAACTGATTTATGGAGACTGCTTCCTCAAACTGTTGTTTTAGATGATGGTGTGTTGCAATACAATTTTGATTACACTGTACTCGATGTTAGATTCTTTTTAGAAGGAACCACAGATTTTAATAATCTTCTACCAGGAGAAACAGATAACCAGGTTTTCAGGATTGCGGTTTTACCTGCCGATTTTATAGCTAAAAAATCAATTGATATAAATGATTATAATGCTATAAAAAGTATTCCAAATATTAACCTCAATTCATTAGGTGAATTTAGTTTGGAAAATTCTATTGAAAGAAGATAAAAACGGTAAGGTTTTGCCTGAATAAAAGAAGTCATTGGCCATTGCGCTATCTGGGAAAGTCATTTAACGGTTCTAGTATGACAAGCGCGTGATGACCAATGACTAAAAGTAATTCCAAAAAGGGGTGAATATAAATTCTGGTTTTATCTTTTCAACTTACGTTTGAAACTACTTCATTAATTTTAAAACTATACATCCTAAGGGCTTCGTTGTTTAACAATTCTACCGCTTCTCCATAAGAGTTTAATTCACGGTATATTTTAACAATATTAATTTTTGTATTGGGCCTGTCCAGTAATTCCTGAAAAACCGGAGTTTGCAAACTATTTTCATTTTTGGGTAAAATAACATCTCGTTCAAAATCATACTTAAAATCTTCATGTATGGCAAAAACAAATTCAAGGCCCGAACCACCAAATTTTACGTCGTAAAACCTTGAATACAAAACGAAAATATTTCCGTTTGGCATTCCATAATACAATGCTGGAAATGCAATGGGCAGATAAGATGCATTTGCCCGGTAAATTAGTTTAGCCGTAGTTTGCATAATCATCAATTTTAAGTTTCTACATTAGGTTTTTTGTAAATGGCAAACAATACACAACGATGTGTATTAAAAACCATAATAAGTAATAGAAATTTGCGTCCTTTAGATATATATTCCAAAAATGCAAAAAAGGTAACCCCCTGAAACAAAACGAAATATTCTGAAATCGATAATTTTGAAGATAAAAGCACAAGTAATATTTTGCTTAAAGCGTAATAAATAAAAGGGCTTTCATTGATTAAATATGATGGATAGTATGTGCAAAATATTTATTAAGAATTGTTTTCTTTGTCAATAATTTAAATGAGTAAAGATGAACGTTAAAAACAATAATATCCCGGCTGTTTTAGGAGTTGGAAATGCCTTAGTAGACGTAATATCGTTATTAAAAAACGATAAAGTTCTGGAACAATTCGGACTGCCAAAAGGAAGCATGACTTTGGTAGATGCTGAACTTTCAAAAAAAATATATGATACGGTTTTTTCCGAAGAAAGTGAGTTGTCAACCGGAGGCTCTGTAGCCAATACAATGCGTAGTTTGGCCAGCTTAGGAGGTAACAGTGGTTACCTGGGAAAAATAGGGAAAGATGAATTGGGAAATGTTTTTAAAGAAGCTTTTAAAAAAAGAGGAATTAATACTCATTTAGAATACAGTGAAAGTGAAACAGGCAGGGTAATGGGATTGGTTAGTCCGGATTCGGAAAGAACAATGGCTACTTATCTGGGTGCTGCAGCCGAACTTACTCCTGGCGACTTTAATCCTGATCTTTTCAATGAATACGATTACGTTTATATTGAGGGATATTTGGTTTTTAATCATGAACTGATTAAAACCGGTGTCGAAATGGCAAAATCAGCAGGACTAAAAGTGGCTATTGATTTGGCAAGTTTTAATGTTGTTGAAGCCAATCTTGATTTTCTTAGAGATTTAATCAAAAAAAGTGTGGATATTGTATTTGCAAATGAAGAAGAAGCAAAAAGTTTTACCGGGAAAGAGCCTGAAGAAGCTTTGGATGAAATTGCGGAATTGTGTGAATTGGCCATAGTAAAGATTGGAAAAGAAGGTTCCCTGATTAAAAAGGGAGACAAAGTTTTTAAAGTAGGAACAATAAAAGCCAATGCGATTGATACAACCGGAGCAGGTGATAATTATGCTGCAGGTTTTTTCTATGGATTAACCAAAAACTACGATTTAGCAACTTGTGGCAAAATTGCAGCTTTGGTTTCCGGGAAAGTAGTAGAAGTAATGGGAGCTAATTTGCCTGAAAAACAATGGACTGAAATACATTCAGAAATCCAAAAAATTATTCAAAACAGTCAATAATTGTTGCAAAATTGTATTCGGTAAAAAAAGGAATTAAAACAAACCGTGAATTTGAGCATCTATTTTATCAATAATCGAACTTAAATCTTCCGGATTTGAGGTGAAGTCGATATCATCTACATTGATAATTAAGAGTTTTCCCATTTTATAGCCATTGATCCATTTCTCATACCTTTCGTTCAGTTGTTTCAGGTAATCAATACGGATTGAACTTTCGTAATCACGCCCCCGTTTCTGAATTTGATTTACCAAAGTTGGTACAGTAGCACGCAAGTATATAAGCAGATTTGGTGGTTCAATAACACTTACCATCGAATCGAAAAGTGTTTTATAATTGTTAAAATCGCGGGTACTCATTAATCCCATACTATGAAGGTTAGGTGCAAAGATTTCAGCATCTTCATAGATTGTTCTGTCCTGAATAATTGTTTTTCCGGATTTACGAATATCAGTTATTTGTTTAAACCGCGAATTCAAAAAATAAATTTGAAGATTAAACGACCATCGTTGCATGTCATTATAAAAATCGTTCAAATATGGGTTCTCGTCAACATCCTCGTAATGAGGTGTCCAGTTATAGTGTTTGGCAAGAAGTTCGGCCAATGTTGTTTTCCCAGCGCCAATATTTCCGGCAATTGCAATATGCATATCAAATAAAATTTGTGGACTAAATTATAAAAAATTTGAGGTTATTCGGCTAACATGTTTAAAAGTTCATCAAGATATTTTCTATCGTTTGATAAACGTGGAATTTTGTTTTGACCGCCTACCTTTTGACGTTTTTTCATCCAATTGTAAAAAGTTCCTTTGGGAGCATTTATAATATGAGGTTTTTCTAATGTTAAGTTTTTAAAACGTTTTGCTTCATAATCAGAATTAATTGTTTTTAAAGAGTTGTCCAAAACATTGGCAAAAAAATCAATGTCGTTTGGGGCCTTTTCAAATTCGATTATCCACTCATGGGCGCCTTTGTGATTTTCATCCATAAAAATTGGTCCTGCAGTGTATTCATTAACAATCGAATCGGTGTGGTCGCAGGCAATTTGAATTGCTTTTTCAGCATTATCGATAATAACTTCTTCGCCAAACGCATTAATAAAATGTTTGGTTCGTCCGGTTACTTTTATTTTAAACGGAAATTTACAGGTAAACTTAACGGTATCGCCAATTATATAGCGCCATAATCCTGCGTTGGTAGAAATTACGATGGCATAGTTTTTATTTAGTTCAACATCCTTTAATCCGATCACACCTGGATTATCCGAATCCCATTCATCCATCGGGATAAATTCGTAATATACGCCATAGTCCAGCATTAATAGCATATCCTGACTGTGCGGACTATCCTGAATTCCAAAAAATCCTTCAGAGGCATTGTAGGTTTCCATATAATGCATTTGCTCAGATGGAAAAAGATTATAATACTGTTTGCGATAGGGTTCAAAGTTTACGCCACCATGCACAAAGACTTCCATGTTTGGCCAAACTTCAAGAATGTTTTGTTTGCCCGTTTTTTCAAGTACTTTTTTAAACAAAACCAAATACCACGACGGAACCCCCGAAAAAGACGTAACATTTTGATCGAGAGCCGTCTCAATAATTTTGTTTATTTTCTCATCAAACTCTTCAATTAATGCAATTTCAACCGATGGAGTTCGAATAAATTCAGCCCAAAACGGAACATTCTCAATTAATATGGCTGATAAATCGCCATGATAAGAATTATTACTCGATTTATTAAGCCGGTGACTTCCACCCAGAGTTAGGGTTTTACCCTTTAAAATCTTGGTTTCCGGGTAGTTCTTTATAAACTGTGCAAATACGTCTTTGGGGCCACGCATATGACAGTCTTCAAGCGATTCTTTTGTTACCGGAATAAATTTACTTTTATCACTTGTTGTTCCCGATGATTTTGCAAACCACTTTACCTCACCAGGCCAGAGCAAATTCTTTTCTCCCTCCAATAATTGCTGAACATAGGGTTTTATATCATTGTATCGTTGCATAGGAACAGCACTTTGAAAATCTTTTGCAGTTACAATTTTATCGTAATTATGCAGTTTTCCCCATTTTGTTTCTTTGGCACTGTTTATAAGGTCGAATAATACCTCATTCTGTATTTCAAAAGGGTGTTCGTTGTATAATTGTATTTCGTAGGTTCTTTTAAAATTTAACCACTGAACAACAGAATTTAATAGAGGCATGGATATATTATTATAAGCATTTCAGTATAGGCCAAATTTATGAATATTTTATTCATTGATAAATGTATTTTTTAATAAGCTTATCATTAATAAAAATTAGAATTGGTTTGGGTGTATTATATTCACTTTTGAATTATTACTTTTTCAAAATTTGAATAATTATAAATAAACTAAATTAAATTTCATCCTTGAGCCGTTAAAAGCCTGTTTTTCAAATGTTATACTATTTTACATGATATTAATTTTATACAAAAATTAACATATTTAACAAAAATTAACATATCGCAGACAGGAATTATAGGGGAAATTATGTAAAATTACAGTGCTAAATACAAACCCGTAATTTTATGAAGATGATTAAAAGGTCATTATCCGTGGCGTTAATTCTTGGTCTTGTTATTTTCCTTTCAGGCTTTTCAAGCAAAAAGCAAAATGCAGCCGCAGTAATCAATGAAAACTTAGTTTGTGGTATCCCAGATTTTGATACCGGAATGGTTTATTATGGTAAAGTTCATTCCGTAGCACATCAAAATGGAAGTTCTATTTTAATGTGCAAGTCAAAAGATGCAGTTGGTACAGGTAATAAAAGAGAATGGAGAGATTTTCTTTGTGGTACTTTCATGGGACTAACTAATGATTCTTATTTAAACATTTCAGCTGAAGGAAATGCAACCATGCGATGTAAGGTAAAAAAGCCTAAAAAATAGAATTTTACGCATTGGACATCTGAAAAGTAATTTTTTGCTTTAAAAGCGATAATTAGTTGCTTGGAGAAAATCATGTTTGGGAAAAAATATGGTTACTATTATAGTTATGCCATAATTGTAGTTGCAATTGTGGTATGTGGATACCTTTTGAATTTACATTTTGCTGTTACATCAGGTAAGTATCCTCATTATGACCTTTGTTCGGCGTTTTTTGGCAAAGGATGTATGGTATCATTATTAAGTAAATTTTCAACCTTTTTGGATGTTCCTTTAGGAGGATGGGGAATCATATACCTTTCATTTTTGTTTTCCTTAATTTTAATTAATCAAAAATTTAATTCCGATGAATCAGATGAAATTATTCAGGTTGCTTTTTGGATTGCATTTTTTGGCTCCTTGATAAGTCTGTATTATTTGGTTTTAATGCTCACATTTCCAAAACTTTTTTGTCCTTATTGTAGTATTTTTCATCTATTAAATTTTTTGTTGTTATTCATAATTAAAAAAATAACTGCAAAATCATTTATACAACTGGCTGGAGGATTGAAAAAAGCTTCAGGTATTTTGTTATTGGGAAATTCGATGCCATTACAATTTAATAAATGGAAATGGTTGGCCTTTATAATTCCCGTTTTTTTAGGTCTTTCAATTTATCAATGGATTTTAATAAAGAATCAGAATGCTGTTATTGAAAGAATCATAAAATATGATCCATTAAAAGAAATTGAAAAGTTTGAAAACAGCGAGACTTTTGAGATTCAATTAACGCCAGATGATCCAATACTAGGGTCAGTTGAGGCAAAAATTTCATTGGTTGTTTTTAGCGATTTTCAGTGTTCGGTTTGTAATATGTTTGCGAGTAATTTTAAAAACCTGATAAAAAGTAACAAAAACAAATTAAATATACGTTTCAAATACTTTCCTTTAAGTTCAGGATGTAATTCGCTGGTTAAAAATGATTTACATCATTTGTCTTGTGAGTCCGCCTGGGCATGTGAATCAGCAAGAATGCAGGGAAGATTTTGGGAATACCATGATTCATTGTTTTCACTTGGACCTGTAAAAAATGAAAATGAACTTTTTCAGATTGCAAAATTATTGGATCTTGATATGGTAAAATTTAATGATGACTATCATTCCGAAAAATGCAGAAATAAAATAAAAAAAGATATTGAGGAAGGAATTCTTTTAAATATTGATGGAACACCAACTGCTTTTCTAAATGGAAAGAAATTAGAAAATTTATCAGAAAAGGATATAAGTTTTTTAATTAAATTTTTAAAAAAGAATTTTTAAAAAGAAATTCTTATTCAATATTAATTTGAACCGCAAAAATATTTTTATTCATCTTCAAATTTTACTTGATTCCCGGAATTAAATTCACTTTTTGTGAGAAATCACTTTTTGTTTATTGTTTAACACGAGGTATATAAAATTACAAAAGTTAGCTACTTAGCCAGTCAACTAACAGAGTTATCAACAATTATATAAGCCTATAATATACATTAAGTTTAAAAGTTTTCAATTGAAATATTAGTAAAGATTGCCTTAAATATTGGATTCTTTAAAGAAATGCTTATATTTGATTCGCCCTATTTATAAAACTAATTGTTAATAACGTGAAATACGGAGGTATTTATCATGGACGACTAGCAATTGTACTTTTATTATTTCTTGTTTCGTTACAGAGTGTAGCGCAACCAGATCCGATCTTTACCCAGTACATGTACAATGGACAGGTTTTGAATCCTGCGTACGCCGGAATTTGGGAAAAGGCGGGTTTTACCGCATTAGTACGTGAGCAGTGGGCCGGAATAAACCGGGCTCCATTAACTGAATCCATTTCACTTCATAGTCCTTTAAATAATGAAAGAGTTGGAATAGGATTAAATGTGTCTAATGAAACCTATGGACGTGAAGTTCGACTTACGATTTTGGGCGATTATGCATACGAGGTTAATCTTACTCCCTACAGAAGATTACGGTTTGGTGTAAAATTTGGATTTACAAATTATAATAATCCACTAACTAAATATCAATTATATCCTGATGGAGAATATGATCCTGTTTTCGCTCAGGATGTAGATTTGAAATTTTTGCCAAACTTTGGAATAGGTGCTTTCTTGTATGAAGATGATTACTACATTGGTTTGGCTATTCCTAAACTGGTTAAAAATTCTTTTACATATAATTATCAGAATTATTCAACACAGGGCGAACTGACCACTCTTTATTTAAATGGTGGATATGTATTTTACCTCGATCCTATGTCAAGGTTGATTTTTAAACCTACTGCTTTGATGCGTGCAACATGGGGAGAACCACTTCAATTTGATCTTTCGGCAAACATGTTAATCTATGAAAAATTGTGGATGGGAGTAGTATGGAGGACAGGTAACGCATTGTGCGTCACATCGCAATGGTTAATTAGCAAAAACTTAAGGGTTGGTTTTGCAATGGACGTGGTTTATACCGATATATTTCCTTACCAGGGTGGAACCTATGAGTTTACTATGGGTTGGGATATGGATTTTTTTGGGAGAAGTTATGTGAGAGCAAAATACTTTTAAATTATAGAAAAATTATATTTATTTAGGAATTCAACTTGACTAAACTAAAACATATAGAATTTGTAAAAATAGCAATCATTGCTATTGCGATTTTAATTCTTAATTCCGGAGTTAAATCAAATCCGGTTTTAAATGATTATGTTGTTTATTCATCGAATACTTTCACGCTTGCTACACAAAATACTTTGGAAATAGAATGTAGCGAAAATATTTCCGTTTTTACTGATGAAAATTCTTGTGGCGCAGAAATTATTGGAGGGTTGGAACTGAAAGTTTTGTCAGGTTCGCTTAACCAATTAACCTGGAAAATGTCAGGTGCCACCGAGGATGTTTCTTTACAATCCGGAATTAACCAGCTTAAGAATCATGTATTTAATGAAGGAGTCACTTCAGTTCAATATTTTGCTGCGGATCAATTAGGAAATACTTTGTCATGCTCATTTGAGGTAACTGTAATTGACGATGAAGCACCGGTTGTTAAAACTCCTAATGACATTACCATAAAGTGTGGCGACAGAATTCTTTCTGCCTACACTACCTTACAGGCTTTTTTAAATGCAGGAGGTGAAGCTTCAGATAATTGTAATTTATTAACTAATAGTTTTACATTGGCCAGTGAAGTAAAAGAAAACAAAGCATGTCCATATACCATTACCAGAGCCTATCAAATTTCGGATGAACATGGGAATGTTGGATTGGCAAAACAATTTATTTTTGTTACCGATCAGGAAGATCAGGTATTTGCCGCTGGAACAAGTATTTCAGGTAATACTGCTACCATTTCATACCTCAAGTCCAAGGTTTCTTGTGATAATGAAAAAAGTGGTACCATTAATTTAATTTCAAATGGAACTACAGGTAATGTTACCTATAACTGGACTACAACAAACGGGGGAGGAATTGTTCAGGGTGAAAAGAATCAGACTTCATTAACCGATGGAGATTACAATGTAAAGGTATATGAAAATGGTAAATATCTTTTAGAACTTGATATAAATATTCCTATAGTAGATGATGAAATACCGGTAATTGAATCTCCTGATGATGTTAAACTGGAGTGTAATCAATTTATTCCAGCAGCATTTTTAACATGGTCTGAATTTGAATATGCAGGAGGTCGGGCAATGGACAACTGTCAATTAAATTATTCATCCTTCCAGCTTATTGCTGAATCAAAAAGTAATGCAACTTGTCCATTTATTATTACCCGTACTTATCAGATAAAAGATATAAATGGCAATTCAGGAATAACCAATCATTATATTATTGTAGAAAATACAAATGAATTACAACCAGAACCTGAAACTAATCGACCGCTGGCCTTAAAATCAGGATCAGGCATAACTGCCGTTTCTTGTATTACTTATACTTCGGATGATTCTTTTACAGTACCTCCAGGGGTTATGTTTGTAAGTGTTGAAGTTTGGGGTGCCGGTGGTGGTGGCGGCGGTTCCGCTGACAACGATAAAGGTGGCGGCGGTGGCGGCGGTGGCGGCTACACAATTAATCCAAATGTTTTTGTAACGTCTGGAACGACTTATACAAATGCCATTTCTGTTGGTTCGGGAGGTGCAGCCGGGGCATGGGATGCAGCCGGAGGAGATGGAGGAACAACAACAGTTACTTTCGGTTCTACATCCGTAAGCGCTGATGGAGGTGAAGGCGGTGGAGTACCTTCAGGAAATAAAGCAGGTGCCGGGGGTAACGGTGGTAATGGAGGAACTTATGATGGTGGTGATGGGGCTGACGGACAAAAAGGGGCACCCGGTTATGGTGGTGGTGGTGGTAGTAGTGCCGGTTCTTCATCAAATGGTAATGATGGGAGTTTACCCGCTGGTGGTGCTGCGCCATTTGAAGGAGGTGAAGGTGCAGAAGGTGGTACATCAGCAACGATATCAGGAAACCCACAAGGAAAGCCGGGTTATGGCCCTGGTGGTGGTGGTAGTGGTGCTGCTGAAAGAGGAGGCCAGGGAGGAACTGGTGCCGACGGTCAGGTTCGTATTTGCTACGACTGTCCGGATTATTCTCTTTCCGGTGTTACCGCAACACCAGCTTGTGCTTTTGCTGCAATTTCAGATGTGACTATCAGCCTTCCGGCAATTACAAACATTGGAGTACCGATATATCCGGCAGGCGATTTTGTAGTTACATACAACAGGAGTAATCCTGCTGCAACCGGATTAACAGCAACAGTTACGGTTGACAATAGTGGAAATGCTACTTTTTCAGCACCCGGTTTTACAAACCCTGGAACATCCATAATCACAATTACGGAGCTTACATCCGGAGATTGTTCATCTCCGATAACAGCAAATAATACAGTTACTATTGATGTATACCGATCCATTTTGGCAAGACCGGTTATTACAGGAACAAAAATACAATGTCCATCTATAACCGGAGAAGTTTATTCTGTTACCGCTGTACCCGGTGCAACCAATTATAATTGGATAGTACCAGCTGGTTGGACAATAACCTCGGGACAGGGTACAGAATCAATAACGGTTACTACAGGTACTGCCGGACAGAATGGAAATATTTCAGTCATGGCATCAAACATGTGTACCTCAAATACATCTTCGCCTTACGCAGTTTCTGTGCTGGACAATGCTTCTGTGACATCTGTTTCGGGTCCCAGTCCGGTTTGTATCGGAGCAAATGTAGCCACCTATTCTGCATCAGGGGTAGTTCTTGGAGGTGGAACAGGATCCTGGACAAGTAGTAATCCAGCGGTTGCAACAGTAAATTCAATATCGGGGGCGATAACCGCCTTGAGTGCAGGTACTACTGATATTATTTATACGATTACCGGAGGATGTGGTGGCGAACAATCAGCAAGACAAACTTTAACTGTCACACCAAATGCTGATGTACCATCGGTTACAGGAAACTCTCCTTTGTGTATAGGACAAACAGATACTTATACAGCTCCTGGCGCGGAGCTTGGAGGCGGAACAGGAACCTGGAGTAGCAGTAATACAAGCGTAGCAACCGTGCATCCTATAACGGGATTGGTTACTCCGGTCGGAGCGGGAAATACAATAATAAGATATACGGTTACAGGTGGTTGTGGTGGAACAAAATCCAATCAACAAGCCCTAACCGTAACACCAAACGCTGAAGTCTCCTCTGTAACTGGATCAAGTCCGGTATGTATTGGAACAAATACTACATTTACTGCCAATGGTGTTGTGTTGGGAGGTGGAACAGGAAGTTGGAGCAGTAGTAATACTTCAGTAGCAACAATTAATTCTTCAGGTGTCGTAACTGCTTTAAGTGCCGGAACAACTACAATAACATATACGATTACAGGAGGATGTGATGGAACCAAAACAGCTCAGCAAATTCTAACTGTAACACCCGATGCTTCGATTACTTCAGTTACTGGAACAAGTCCACTTTGTATAGGTTTAAATTCAACTTACACTGCAAACGGTGTTGTTTTAGGAGGAGGAACAGGAACCTGGAGCAGCAGCAATACATCTGTAGCGACCATCAATACAGCAACAGGACAGGTTACGACATTAAGTGCCGGAAGTACCACAATAAGATATACAATTACAGGAGGTTGTAATGGAACACAATGGGCAGAACAGATTTTAAATGTCACTCAGGATGCAACAGTTGATGCTGGTCCTGCATTAGTCGACATGTGCCAGGGGCAAACTACACCAGCCTTGGGAGGATCTATCGGTGGAAGTGCAACCGGAGGAACCTGGACCTCTTCAGTAGGTGGAACTTTTTCGCCTAATGCTAATGATCCCAACGCCACATGGACCCCAACTTCGTCTTTTAAAGGTTCAGCAACCCTTACTTTAACCACTGATGGACCTTGTGACCCGGTAAGTGCAAGCAAAACAGTAAATGTAGTTGAGCAGCCGGTAATTTTGGTTGACCCAAGCGACCAAATGAATTGTTATGATGGAACTGTGAATTTTAGCGTTTCTGCAACTGGTTCGGCGTTAACTTATAACTGGTATCGTAAAAAACCAAGTGATTCTGATTTTGTTGCTTTATCAACCAGTTCACCAAACATTACATTTCCTTCAGCTGGTACAATAAGAATCAGTAATGCGGGTGACAACACTCACAACCCGGATGGTTCAGAGTATAAGGTTATTGTAACTAACGGAACATGTAGTGCAGAATCAAATCCTGCTTCATTAACCGTTAACCAAATTACGGATGTAGACAATTCTACTGCACCAACTGATGCAAGTTCTGTCACCTTATGTAATGGGAGTAATTTTAGTTACCAGGTTACTACAAATCATCCTGAAAATATTATTTCTTATCAATGGAAAAAATTGATTGCCCCGGGGTCGTGGACAAATGTCGCTAATAACGGAGTAATATCAGGAGCAAATTCTGCCCAGCTGAATTTTACCAATGCAACACCCAATGAGAGTGGAGAGTATCGTGTTTCTGTAAAATTTAGCGCTACTTCTCCATCGAGTTGTGATGTATTAAGTGATGATTTCAACCGTTCATTGATTATTCTGCCGGGTGTTACAGCTCCGGTGATTACAGGCCCACAAACTATATGTTATAATACAGCACCTTCACAACTTACTGCAACAGCAGCAACCGGTGGTTCCGGTAGTTCATATTCTTATCAGTGGCAATCTAGTTCAGATAACGTAAGTTGGTCTGACATTTCTGGAGCAAATTCAATAAATTATCAGCCTCCTGCCTTAACCGGATCTATGTATTACCGGATTATTGCAACCGATAATGGAACCTACACATGTGGTTCGGCTACAAGCGAAGAGGTTTTAATAATCGTAGAAACTGCTCCTACTGCAACAGCCGGAGGAAATACAACAACCTGTCCGAACAGGGAAATTACAGTAAGTGGTGCTTCTGCAACAGATTACAGTACCATTTTGTGGACACACAACGGTTCAGGAACGTTAACAGACGATAATACTTTTACTCCTACTTATACTCCAGCCCCAGGTGATGCAGGGAATTCCGTAGTTCTAACAATGACAGTTAATGGAACAAATACTTGTGGAACAGCAACAGCAACAGCAACATTTACAGTGAATGTGGATGTATTACCAACTGCCACAATAGACTATGGAAGTGCTGCATTTTGTGCAGATCAGGGCATTATAAGTGTTAACCACTCCGGTACATCCGGAGGAACATATACAGCTTCTCCTTCCGGATTAACAATTAATTCAACTACAGGTGAAATAAACACAGCAACAAGTTTGCCTGACTCATATACGATTACTTATACCATTCCGGCGAGTGCAACATGTAATCCTGTAACCGCTATAACAACGGTTACTATTAATGAATTGCCTGAAGCTGAAACAGGCCACGTTCCGCCAGTAAATATTTGTGTAGGTAAAAGTATAGTATTGGGAGAACCTGCAATTACAGGGCATACCTACAGCTGGTCAAATGATCCTTCAGGTTTTCCTGTTATATCTACTGATGCCCAGATTACTGTAAGTCCTGCTGTTACTACAGATTATTATTTAACTGAAACCATTGCGGCAACAGGATGTACCAATTCCAATAGTATTACGGTTACCTCTGCCCAATTAATTAATATTTCATTCATACCAGCCTCACCGGCAGTTTGTTCCGGTGAAACCACTGATATTGAAATCATAAGCAACTACGGTAGTACCACTTTTTCCTGGGTTGCTACATTAGAGAGTGGAACAGCAAGTGGATTTGCTGATGGTTCAGGAGATGTTATAAGTCAAACATTAGTTAACAATTCAGGATCAAACGCAGTGGTAAAATATGCTATTGCTGCACAGGCTGGTGATTGTCAAAATACAGATGTAGAACTTTTAGTTACCGTTTACCCGGCACCATCAGTCCCTACAATTTCTTCTGCAACTACAGAAATTTGTGAAGGGGATGCAGTAACACTAACCTCAAGTCCCGCAAATGCATATCAATGGTATCTTGATGGTAATCCTATATCCGGGGCAACAAATCAAACTTTCAATGCAGATTCTGCAGGAGATTATTCGGTGGAAACCACTGATCCAAACGGATGCATCGCCAATTCGGCTATTACAACCATTGTGGTAAATGAGCTACCAACCGCAACGATTTCCGGAACCATTGATGTTTGTGAAAACGCATCTCAACCTGAAATTACATTTACTGCAAACGGAGGCTCTGCTCCATACACCTTTACCTATAATATTAATGGAACAGGTACTTTTACCACCACTACTTCTTCAGGAAGTAATTCGTTAACAGTATCTGTACCAACTTCTAACCCGGGAACGTTTGACTATAACCTGGTTTCAGTGCAGGATGGAAGTTCAACAACATGTTTAAATAATGTAACAGGCACAGCAACGGTAACAGTTAATCCACTTCCTGCTGCTTCCATTAGTGGAACTACAGAAGTTTGTACTGGTGCTGCTTCTCCATTAATCACATTTACTGGAAGTAACGGTACGGCTCCATATACTTTTACTTATAATATTGATGGAGGTAGCAACCAAACCATAACTACAACAAGTGGTAATAGCACTACTGTTGCAGTTCCTACCGGAACAAGTGGTTTATTTACTTACAATCTGGTCAGTATTTCCGATGCAAGTTCTACCAACTGTTTGAATCCGGCAAGTGGTTCTGCTGTTGTTACAGTAAATGAATTACCTTCAGCAAGCATAACAGGGGATGCAACAGTTTGTCGTGATGATGCTTCTCCAATAATTACCTTTACTGCCAGCGGAGGTTCAGCTCCTTATACATTTACGTACAATATTAACGGAGGTGCAGAACAATCCGTCACTGCATCGGCGGGTAACTTTATAACTTTGCCTGCCCCAACTGATGTTGCCGGAACTTATACTTATAATTTAACTGGTGTTGTAGATGGTTCTTCCACAACTTGCCAGGGATCGGCATCTGGTTCAGTAGTTATTGAAGTAAATACTTTGCCAACTGCAACGATAAGCGGAGGTACAACAATCTGTCAGGATGATACACATCCTGCAATATTATTTGCAGGTTCAGGTGGAAATCCTCCTTATACTTTTACTTACAGGATTGATGGAGGTTCTGTTCAAACGTTGACAACAAATGGAGGAAGCAATGAAATTGTATTTGCGCCTACAGATGTACCTGGTACTTTTGTATACGAATTACTAAGCATTGAAGACGGTAGTACTGCATGTGTAAGTAATATTACTGGACAAACCACTTCAGTTACAGTAAACCCAAAACCAACGGCTACAATTTCTGCCAATGATAATGAGGTTTGTATTGGAGGGACTCCGCTGGAAATTACTTTTACCGGGGCTAATGGAACCAGACCATATACTTTTACCTATAGTATTAATGGTGGGGCATTTCAAACTGAAACAACCGATATTGGAAGTGATGAGAAAACAATTATGGTTCCATCTACCAGCGCAGGAACATTTACGTATGAACTAACAAGTGTTTCCGACGCCAGCTCTACAAACTGTTTAACTCCAATTTCATTGGAAGAATATACAGTTACAGTAAGTCCGCTACCCGAAGCTGTGGCCGATGTAACTACCCCGATTTCATGTGTGGGAGGAGAAGCTACTGTAACCATTACGGCTACTGCAGGAACACCCGTATATTCATATACTTTTAATGGAGTTACAAATTTATCAGGAGTATTTACCAGAATAACGGCAGGAACTTATAACTGGAGTTTCTCTGACGGTAGTAGTTGTGCTCCTTACTCTGGTGTTTTAGTAGTAGAGGATCCGGTTCCGGTTACTTTTGATGTACCTTCTGTTACTGATGTTTCCTGTGTTGGAGGAAACGATGGACAAATTACAATTAACGCTCAAGGTGGGGCAGGATCCTATACTTATTCTATTAGTCCAGCAATCGGATCACAATCTCCAACAGGTACCTTTACCGGTTTAACTGCACAAACCTATACGATTACTGCAAACGATGGTAATGGTTGTGCTGGAACCACAGATGTAACAATAGGTGTTGCACCGGATGTTACCGATCCGGTAATAACCAGTTGTCCTGTCGATATGACTGTATATACCGGTGCAGGAAGTACAGCTTGTGAGCAAATAGCAAGTTGGGCTGCTCCAACGGCAACAGACAATTGTACTTCAGCAGCAAGTTTAACCTGGACTGAAACGAATGTTTCAGGTTCTGTTTTCCCTGTAGGTACTACAGTTGTTACTCTTACAGTAAGCGATGCCAGTGGAAATGAAAGCTCATGTACATTTACTGTAACCGTAATTGATGATACTCCACCAATACCGGATGCCTTGGGAGGAATTAATTCAAATTGTTCAGTAGATTTACCTTCACCCTTACCTACTGCTACCGATAATTGCGATGGAACTGTTACCGGAACAACATCAACAGTATTTCCAATTACGGCTGAGGGAACAACTACTGTAACCTGGACTTTTGAAGATGCGGCAGGAAACACATCCACAACTACTCAAGAAATAGTTATTGACGATAAGGTTTCTCCGGTTTGGGATAGTCCTGGATTTTTCACCACAAGTGTTCCTGTATCCTGCGATGGCGATTTAACACCGGCATTTACTGCAACACCAAGTGCAACCGATAATTGCACACCAACAAACGAAATTGTGGTAGCTTATGCCGATAGTATCGCAAATCAAACTTGTGTTGGAAATTATGATATTTATAGAAAGTGGACCGCAACTGATAACAGTGGTAACTTTACAAGAGGTACTCAAATTATAGAAGTAAGGGATCGAACCAAACCTACTTTAACTTGTAGCGATTACTCTGTTTCGTCGCCCGATGATATTCCTCCTCCGGAAGATTTATTTAATGTAAACTATTCTGATAATTGTGATCCTTCTCCTACTATTGAATGGGATGAGCAATTTATATTTGATGCAAATCAAAAAGCGGGATTTTGCCCCGAACGTGTAATCAGGGAATATACAGTTAGAGACGCATGTGGAAATGTATCCGCAATTTGTACACAAACCATTACTGTTACTTATAGCAATGGAGAAACCTGCGAAGTTTGTACTGATGTTGTTCCTTATTATGCTGTAGATCTTGATGGAAGTCCTGACAGCACATGGATTCTTGAAGGTAAAGATGTTGTAAAAAGAGAGGGACAATGTTGTGTATCAACAGATCCTAATTCTGCCTGGGGTTGTATTTCATTCAATGTTTATCTTGATGAAGATGCGGTTGGCTTAATTATGGATGTTCAAAAACCGGCTCCTGCAGGAGTTGAATATTACCGGGTTGATTGTGGTGAAAAAATTCCTTTGGGCGAGATTATCTGTCTTTCTGGAGGGCAAACCTATACGATTACCTTCTGTAAACCAGGGGAGGACAGGCCCGATTATATAATAGAGTCAATATCAGGGGCAGTCGCTACCGAAAATATTACAACACGGGCCGATGATGATGATAATTGTAGCAAAAATATAACAGTTACCGGCTTAGAAGCTGGTACAATAACCTGGAGGGTTGTTCAGCCTTTAGGAGTTGATTCATTGTTGGATAATCTTTCTTGTACAGACTGTGCTACGCCTGTCTTCACTCCCGAAAGGAATTTACCTCCGGTAATTGTATATGAGGTTTGCGGAACATTAGTTGGTACGTATGTGTGTGACGGGCAACCTATTACCGCTTGTGATGAAGTAACTGTAACTACCCTGCCTCCTGTAAATATTAATCTGGATGTAGATTTAGAAGCCATTTGTTTTGGACAGATTCCGGTTATTGAGGCACAACTGCCTGATGAAGATCCATCTCTTACCTATGAATTCCGTTGGTATGATGCACTTGATGGCAATGGGAACTTAGTTCATACCGGTCGTTATTACCAACCTCCTGATATTGGTGAATATTCAGTTAGGGTAACAGAAACTTCTTCGGGTGTTGGTTGTAACACAGATATTACCAACTTCAATATCTATTACGATTTGGAAGGACCAATTATATTGTTGCCTCCTCTACCGCTTGAGGTAGATTGTAACGACCCTGATTTGGATGCACTAATTCGTGCCTGGATACAAACTGCAGATGCGTATGATGCCGATGATCCGGCAATTAAATATGAAGTAACTACGGATTATTCCATTTTTAATGCACAATGTAACCAGGTTAAAAAAATCGAATTTTACGCGGTTGATGATTGTGGTAACCAGTCGGTAGATTCTGCATTTATAACCGTGGTGGATTATACCGCGCCTGTAATTTCGCCTGAGGCAACAAGTCAAACTGTTGATTGTGCGGATGTTGATCCAAATAATAATATTCAATTTCAAGCGTGGTTAGCCAACCATGGTGGTGCAGGGGCAACAGATGCCTGTAGCGACCCGGATTCACTAACCTGGACCAATGATTATGATCCATTAAACTGGAGTGGAAACACGGCCAACAATGAAGTTACAGTAACTTTTACAGTTACTGATGAATGTGGTAATACAGCGGAAACCACAGCAACTTTCACAATTTCTGATGATGAGTCACCGGAAATTGTTTGTCCTCTGGATATTTCTGAATCAACTGCTCCTGATAACTGTTCTAAAACACTGGCATCTGCAACCGATCCAACAATTTCAGATAATTGTACAGCTCTTACTGATTTGCAACTTACTTATGTGCTAAGTGGAGCTACAACAGGCAGTGGTTCAGGTACTGTTGCGGGCGTTGCATTTAATGTGGGAATTACTACTGTAACTTATACCGTTACTGATTTGGCTGGACTCTCAAACACTTGTAGCTTTACAGTAACAATAACCGATGTAAATCCTCCATTATTTACAGATGGTTGTCCGCTTCCAGATTTGGGTCCTTACGATGCCGATCCAAATTTATGCGACGTTTTTGTAAACGTTCCTGCTCCAACAGCTAACGACCCTTGCGGAGAACTCTTTACAATTACCCATAATTCTCCTTATGGGGCAAGTGCTACAGATGCCAGCGGCAGATATCCGGTTGGAACAACAGTTATTATATGGACTCTTACAGATGAATCGGGAAATACAAATACCTGTGAACAAAATGTTGTCGTAAATGATATTGATGATCCTCTATTGACTTGTCCAACGGGGCCATTTGATTTAGAGATTCCATCAGGTCAGTGCGATACTCAGTTTAATGATCCAAATCTTGATCCAACTTATTCAGATGTTTGTTCAACACCAACCTTAACTTATTCACGTTTATTCCCTGACGGAACTACAGATTCAGGTAATGGTTCAGTAAACGGTTTAACTTTCCCGATTGGAACAACAACAGTAACTTATACGGTAACCGATGAAGGCGGTAACTCATTAAGCTGTAGTTTCGATGTAAGAATTAGAAGACAGTCTATACCTGATGCAGTGGTTATATGCCCAACAGATCCTGCTCCGGTTCAGGCAGATCCAGGCACCTGTAACGGATTTGTAAATGTAGATGCTCCAACGGCAAATGACCCGTGTAATGCTATCGTCTCAATTATTAATGATTATAATGGAACTTCAGATGCAAGTGATATTTATCCTGTTGGAATAACAACGGTAGTCTGGACCATTACGGATGAAGGAGGAACCACTTATACCTGTACGCAAAATGTTGAAGTAACCGATATTGATGATCCTCTATTGACCTGTCCAACCGGGCCATTTGATTTAGAGATTCCATCAGGTCAGTGTGATACCCAGTTTAATGATCCCAATCTTGACCCAACTTATTCAGATGTTTGTACAACACCAACCTTAACTTATTCACGTTTGTTCCCTGACGGAACAACGGATTCAGGAAGTGGTTCGGTAAATGGATTAACTTTCCCGATTGGAACAACGACAGTAACTTATACAGTAACCGATGAAGGCGGTAACTCAATAAGTTGTAGTTTTGATGTAAGAATTACCCGTCAAAGCATACCTGATGCAGTGGTTACATGCCCAACAGATCCTGTTCCGGTTCAAGCAGATCCAGGCACCTGTAACGGATTTGTAAATGTAGATGCTCCTACGGCAAATGACCCATGTAATGCAATTGTTTCAATTATTAATGATTATAATGGAACTTCAGATGCAAGCGATACTTATCCTGTTGGAACAACAGAAGTAATCTGGACCATTACAGATGAGGGTGGAACCACTTATACCTGTACACAAAATGTGGTTGTAACCGATATTGACGATCCTTTATTGACCTGTCCAACGGGGCCATTTGATTTAGAGATTCCGTCAGGTCAGTGCGATACCCAGTTTAATGATCCAAATCTTGATCCAACTTATTCAGATGTTTGTACAACACCGAACTTAACTTATTCACGTTTGTTCCCTGACGGAACTACAGATTCAGGTAATGGTTCAGTAAACGGATTAACTTTCCCGATTGGAACTACTACTGTAACTTATACAGTAACCGATGAAGGTGGTAACTCATTAAGTTGTAGTTTCGATGTAAGAATTAGAAGACAGTCCATACCTGATGCAGTCGTTACATGTCCTACAGATCCTGCTCCGGTTCAGGTTGGAGTAAATGAATGCGAAACTTGGGTAAATGTTGATGCACCAGTTATTAATGATCCTTGTAATGCCATTGTATCAATTATTAATGATTATAATGGAACTTCAGATGCAAGCGATACTTATCCAATTGGAACCACACCGGTTATCTGGACGATTACGGATGAAGGAGGAACAACTTATACTTGTACCCAGAATGTAATCGTACTGGACCGTGATCCTTATATCGACTGTCCGGCTGATATTGTTATTCAGGCTGGTTATGAATTGTCATATAAGGATGGTGTTTCCGGAACCGATCCAACAAATTATGGTGATAACTGCCCTGATCCAGTAGTTACATGGACTTTAACACCTCCTGTTGGCTTTGAATCTCAATACTCTCCGGCCGAACTTTCAGGAACCGGAATGTATCCGACCCCTGCAACATTCTACATGGGAGTAACCACTATTTCCTATACCATTACGGATATTCATAATAACACGGCATCTTGTAGTTTTACAGTAACAGTGCTCGGGCCACCGGAAATTGATTGTCCTCCTGATTACAGCACATTTACTGATTTGGGAGTTTGTACAGCAACACGCAACACAGCCGATTATGGTTTACCGACATTAACAGCTGGTCTACAGCCGATAACATGGACATGGACCATCACCAATCCCGATGGTTCAGTTGGGGCAAGCAATAGTGCAAGTCCGTTTGTGGGAAGTATAGGAAATCCGGGACCACCACCAATTCCTGACTATACATTCCAACTTGGAGTTTCAACAATAACCTGGCGGGCAGAAAATGTCTCTGGATTTGATGAATGTTCTCATACAGTTACTGTGGTTGACAACGAACCTCCGGTGATTACAACTTGCGCTATCGACAGAGATTTGGAAGGTTGTGGAACCGGTGATATTACCGGACCTGTGTTCTCTTCTGTTGTAGCTCTTTCATCTTATGCTGAATTTACTAATGCAGTTAATCAGGGAGTAACTTCAGATAACTGTCAGATTGTTGAAGTTAATTATATTGATGTTGCAGTAGGAGCTTGTCCAACCGTAGTTACCCGTACATGGACCGTAGTTGATGCAGCAGGACTTACTGCAACTTGCGAACAAACAATTACTATTAATGATACAACGGATCCAACGGCCAGTAACCCGGCTCCAACAACTGTTTCCTGTATCGGTGATGTTCCTGCGGTTGATATTACTGTGGTTACTGATGAAGCTGATAATTGTACAGCTAACCCAACGGTAGCTTTGGTAAGTGAGGTATCGGACGGTAACACTTGTCCTGAAATTATTACAAGAACTTATAGTGTAACTGATGATTGCGGAAACTCAATAGAGGTAACACATACAATTACAGTTAATGATATTACTGCGCCAACATTTGATGCAGCTCCTGCAGCTATCGCGGATATCGCATGTAATGCCGCCCTTCCAGTCCAGGAAACTTTAACAGCAACGGATGACTGTGGCGCAGTAACAGTTACCCCAAGTGTTGATCCATATACAGTAGATGTATGTGCAGGCTATGCCATCACCTACCGCTGGACAGCCGAAGATGACTGTGGCAATACCACAGAAACCAGTGTCACCTTTAATGTACTTCCGGATGCAGCAGGCCCTGTGTTTGATGCAGCCCCTGCCGCTATCGCGGATATCGCATGTAATGCCGCCCTTCCAGTCCAGGAAACTTTAACAGCAACGGATGACTGTGGTGCGGTAACAGTAACCCCGACAGTTGACCCATATACCGTGGATGTATGTGCAGGCTATGCCATCACCTACCGCTGGACAGCCGAAGATGACTGTGGCAATACCACAGAAACCAGTGT